>Ga0209489_101377_pt1 | contig 49763 bp, 23 predicted proteins | sample SiratrowhiteBW_FD_187527 | JGI IMG/M metagenome (GOLD analysis project Ga0209489, IMG submission 187527) | Root nodule microbial communities of legume samples collected from California, USA - Siratro white BW (SPAdes) (version 2) | ecosystem: Host-associated > Plants > Roots > Nodule | place...
TTATGCTTTTATCATATCATTACTTTTTATAAATAAATATATTTTTTACTATACTAAAATAAATCATTGAAATAATAAATAAAAAAAGTATTAATAATAAGTAAATATTTTTAACTTTTTCACATATCTCATTTAATTCAAATAACTTTTTTTCATTTTTTTTCACTCTCTTCTATTATGTCTTTTATTCCAAATAAAGCAATCTGTTCAAAAAGATTTCCAAATAAAACAATAATTATTAACTTAACTCATGTAAAAATGTTTCCTTTCTAAGAGACTTTTAGCCTTACGTATAACATATGTATTATGAAAATTTAGTAAAGAAATTGCACTCATAATTGTTATGTTTTTCTTAAATTATATCTTGTATATTTATATTAAAAGAAATCTTATTGAATAATAATGTGTTGGATGGTTGTTTATAATTATTTGTTTTATTTTATTTTATAAAATTTAATTGTTTATTTTATGTTATTTTATACTTTTATAGATTAGATAGAGTGGACTGAGATGATTTAATATTAATAAATCATGAATAAATTATATATTAAGTTCAACTTTTTAGGTTTTTTTTATCTTTTATTTATCCTTGATATGGAACTTTCAACATATATATGTTTAATGACAAAGTTTAAGATAATGTCATTTTATTTTATATAAGCATCTCATGCTTCATTGTTAGTGAATTTCTCCAGCATATTTTCTTACATTTAGTATAAATGAGAATGTAAATGACGTATAAGAAAAAAAGACGTACAAGCACTTAGTCTTAAGATTTTGAGTTAAAGACAGTGTTACGATCTCTTATGAGTTTACTTTAAATTATGAGTTCTAAATTTTCTTAGTTTCTCTCTTAAGAAAAATCTCAATAGTGATATCAAAGTTAGGTTTATGTAAGTGACGAACTCAAACAAAAAAAAGTGTGTATCCTTATGTAAAAATCCACTATTAGGGTTAGGAAAAATGTTTTGAGATAAATAAGAAGACATATGTCCTGTTGTGGTAGAAACACTTGGTAAAACCCTAATTTACACTTTAGAGAGACTATCAGGAGGAATCTGTATGTTCTATTATGATAGAAATTTATGTAAAATTTCAACTAACATTCAAGGAGAAAACTCTCAGAAATCCTAATATGAGACCCATCTTAAAGTTTCAGGCCGAAAATGATGTCATGCTATTTTATATGGACAGCTCATGCATGTAAATCTCAACAATCATATTGTGGTAAAAAAAATCAATAATAATTAAGGTAAGAGAATTATGTTGTCTCATTCTCTCTGTCTAGTTTCCTAAACAAATCTCATTTTAATAATAAATCTCATTATTAAGTTGTCATACTTAATTATTAATTAATAAGTTAAATTTGTTTTGATTGTAATGACTAATTTGGTTTAAAATTAACTTTTAACTTAGATGTGAATGTTAAGTGGAAGTGGAATTACTGATAAATATTAGTATTTGTTATTTTGCTGGAATATTAAAAATTGATTTCTCTTGTAAAATATATTTGCTATGACTGATTCAAATTAGTTTTAATTATATGTTGACATTATACAAACACCTTTCTCTAAACACCTTTCTCTAAGGGGAAAAAAAACATACTTTATTAGTTAAAATTTGAACCAACTTGGAAAGGTACATATAACATTGATTCTTCTATATATAATCAATATTGTATGTACATTTATATATTTATTGATTCAAAAATCAATATATAGAAATACCTTATAATATATAACTGTGAGTTCCTTTTTATACATTATAGAATTTTTTTATAGTATACTAAGTACTAACAGATATTATACGTCTCACTTTCTATATCAATTAAGACACAATATATAAAGTTTTTCATTCTCTGTATTGGTTAATCTATAATACAATTTCTAATCCATATAAGATGTTAAAAATAACCTATGTTAAAAATACATTTTTCTAATAATTCAAATGGAATGGTAAACATAATAAATCATAAACATATAATTAAATTGTTAACCATCAATATTTAATACAAATAAAATTAATATTTTAAACAAATAATGGTTGCTTGTATTTTTCACCATGTGATTTAAGATTCTAAATATATAATAAAGATAGTTGGAAGTAAAATACTATTTGGATACTAGAATGTTGTTAAATGAAAAAGTTTAGATAATTGTATCATTTAAAAGAAGAAAAAAACACGTGTAAATGTAATTACTCTTTTTAATACTATATATGGCTTGAAAATCTACTATAAAATATTCTTAATTATAGTAGGAATATTTTTTAAAATAATTTGTCTTCTTTTTATGTTAGTCACTAATCATTTTGTATAAAAAAATAATCCTCACGTAAATTAAGTAACGGGAATAGTGATATATATATATATATATATATATCATTGAAATTGTTTGTTTGTTGGACAAGTTTTGACCACTAATTAAACATTTTATCATAATTATTTTTTATATTATAAATTTTAATCATTATTTTTTTTTATGACAAACTATTATCTGTTTATTTTTTATTTCTACTTTATATTTTATGCTCTTATTAAATTAATGTGACTTATCCTTTCTTTCTTTTTACCCGAGATATACACAGGTGATTGAGTAGTCGACACCCTGGGATTTAATAAGTTAACTATAGATTTGTAGTGGATGTATAATGTATTTTGATAACTTTAGTCATGCAACTATAGAGACAAAGATAGATAAAATCTCTTTAGTTCCATATTGAATAGTCTAGTATTATGGTTTCTTTTACATGTTACTTAAATTGTTGTTTATCTTATTTTGGGAAGATTCTGTAAATAATTTTTTTCCTCCTTATAATTAATATTTCAATTTTGACGTCTAATGATATTGTTATAATAGAATATAAATAATAGGCTAGCCAAACTATAAGGATATATTGTATGTGTTTATCACAATTTGAGAGTGAATAATGAACAATATTAATAAGTAATTTAACTATTCATTAGACACAATTTAAATAATTTAATTCACTTATACTATTGTAATGTTGAAATTTCCATACACTACTATAAGACTTTGAAGTATCTTTATTTATTTATATGGACATATAAATATATATATATATATATATATATGTGTTTATTATTAAAACTTTATATAAATAACATTGATGTTATTAACTTAATTATTCATTAAGATGCGGATTAAATTCACTTGCATACTACTAACATAAAGTTAAAACTACCACAAATAAGATTTGTTTGCAAGTGTAAATAATATTAATAGCAGTCAAGCAAGTATGAAAAAGATGAGAGATATTTTCTACTAAGGAGGTTTTTTTATTAATGTTCATTTTCTTACCTTTGATTATCATATGCCAAATTTTGGTCTCCATCATTCATTATGTGTTCGAACATATGTTTCGAAATAAATGGGAGAGCAAGCAAACCAAATCAACTTTGGCATAGCATAATACAATCATATAAGCAAATCAACTTCATCATTGTGTTACAAATTGCACAAAAGTCTAATAATCCTCATAATTCAATGAGATCACAACAATGTCAAGCATGATTTTCAGGACCAGGCGGTTTTGCATTGAGAAGTGGCTGGAGAGCTTTGACAACAATCGTCATGTTTGGTCTGAAGTCAGCTTCATACTGAACACAAAGTGCTGCCACAGCTGCCAACTGCATTTATCCACGTCTAATAATCAGTCACCAATCTATGAATATATTTGGATTCAAGAGTTGAAAAATATGTCTACTCAAAAACAAAAATCTTTCTTTCTTAATTCATGTATACAAACACAAAAAATTTATACTAGAGTTTGCAGAAGTAATTTTGCAAATTTAAGTTAACATGGTTCAACTTTAGTGGAAGGATAAAGGAGCAAACCTTGGCAATAGCTTTTGGCGGATACTCATTGTTTAGCTTAGGATCAACACACTGTTTCACTTTGTCCTCGCTCAACCTTGGAGTTGCCTGGAATAGTAAAAGAAGAACAAATTATCATAATTGTAAGATAATGGAAAAGTAAACCAATTAAGGTCATCAAACACATACCCAAGTTACAAGACTTTGTTGTCCTTTCGGCATTGTGTGATCTACTGGCTTTCTTCCAGTCAAGAGTTCTAATAGCACAACACCAAAACTGTAAACATCACTTTTCTGGGTTATCTGCCCAGTCATGGCATACCTGAAGATGAAAATAATCATTTTAAAAACAAAATAAAAACTTACATTAACATGGTATTATTTTGAACACTCAAAGGATAATGTTTTGCATGGGATGGATAGTTATTTCTAACATGAAATTACTGCTAATATACTTATTGAAATCATGTCTATAAACAAATACTTTTCAGCATGCATATTAGGTTAAGGATTGAAATAATTGAATCACAAATTAAAGTATAATAAGGTTTCGTTAAGGACATACTCTGGAGCATGATAGCCAAATGTTCCCAAGACTCTTGTTGAATGTAGCCGAGCAGCTGTGTCTGAAGACTGATTTGTCAAGCTAAAATCGGCTATCTTGGCCTCGTAGTCATTGAACAGCAAGACATTGCTGGATCTAACATCGCGATGAACAATAGAAGGCTGAACCTTTTCGTGAAGAAACTCAAGTCCTTTTGCAGCACCAAATGCAATTTTGGCTCTCTGGTTCCAGCTCAAAACTGGACCAGGTTCAGCCCCTTGCACTCCCTTCCTTCCTGGCAGTAGCAAAAGCCTAGAGTTCAGACAAAAACCAGAACTGTTTCCTCAATTGAATAGGGACAGTGTTGGACCTACCATGTAACACGTCATGCAAAGAACCAAGGCTTGCATATTGGTAAACCAAAATTCTGTTTTCTGCCTCTAGACAATATCCAATCAACTCAACAAAGTTGTCATGCTTCAGTCTTGAAACAACTGATAACTGCAAGATCAACAGTGAAAAGTGTGACAATATCATGAATGGCGAAACAAGGCACTGGTTCAATGGATTTACATTCTAAGATCAAAATCATACCTGAGTCCCGAAATCTGAGTCAGGTTCTGGGGAAGAACTGTTATCCAGCTTCTTAATTGCAGCATCAGTACCATCACTCAATTTTGCATAGTAAACCCGTCCGTAGGAACCTTCACCGATGAAAGCCTTTGTACCAAAGTCTCCTGTTAACCTATTTAACTCATCTAATGGAATAGAGGGTATCTCAATGGGCAACACTTTCTGCGGGGCACTCTTTGCAATACCCCTAGGCTCTCCTCTATCGTTTCCTATATTCACCCAGGGTTACTGCAAATCATTATCCATAACCTTGCAGAGGAAATGTATTGTAATGTATGACACAAAAAAGAGAACAACAAATATACTTTTCCCTTGGATTGTTCTGAGTATGAAGAACTTGCAAGAACAAGAAGAAGAAAAGCAAAGAAAGGAAGAGGAAGATGTTACCTCCTCCTCCACCGTATGTGCTACCCCTAGGTGGTGCAGATGTGTGTTGGCTTGCAGGGGGGCCGCTGCTCTCCTCCTCTGCACCTCCGCAGCACAACATACTTCAGCTAGTCCTATCTGCACCTCTCAATAAGCCATATTCACAGAAACGATCGATATTCAATGAATCACCTGAAAGCATTTTCAACGCTCAAAATTTTCCACTGACAATGTGGAAGATAAAATCCAATCACAAACCAATTAAAAACTAAGCACCTAAATTGCAAAATTGTAGGGCAACAGCATTCATATTATGGTTTCAGAGATTGAAAAATAAACGTGGGGTGGCTTCTGCTACTTATTTCGTTCATCGGGTACCAAAATCTTAAGAACGTGTGTCCAATTCTATATGTTTTTTGATAGAGGAATCCATAAAAAAAGTCAACTTTTTGTTCCTATAGGATCAACACAGGAACAACATAAATGACAAATTCTCTCTCAACGTTCAAGAAATGAAGCAGTAATAAATTTCTTGTTGATGGAATGCAGAATCATGAATTGGCATTGTTGACGGGGCAAAATCAACCCAACATACACATAAATGATTTAAACCCTCCTAATGTATCAAAATCTACAACTACACAAAACGGATAAAACAACGTAAGACTTTATCTGGTTACCTCAGGAAACTTGTGATGAATCACGTTCTAGGATGGCTCATACGATAAGTCGACGACAAAGAAGAACATTACGAAGAAAAAAATGGAAAGAAAATGCAGAAGGAGGAAAGTGTAGTTTGGTAAGTTTGATGTAATGAAGGCTGGTTTGGGAAGAAAGGTAGATGTTATTGTTTTTGCCGGGAATGTCGTTGAGAAGATAAACAATTGTTGTGTTCGCCAACGTTGCTAGGGTTGTGTTGCACGTACGTGCCTCCACGATGGATGCATGTCCTTCGTTCATTACCTACTATTTTAGTGCTCTCTTTATTATATGGTTATTATTGTTATCTGTTAGTATTCGTTATTATCTGACACCGAAACATGACGTGCAAATCATATGCTGACAAGTTCCTACGTACGTAACACCTTGTATTAGGAGGTTTCTTAAATTTCCTTTTCATGTCAAGGATTGGATTTACCAATGCCTATCTGTCAATGTTTCTTTTATAGGTTGTCCCAAGATAACCCACTGGAATCTTCAAACAGTGGTTATGGTAAGCATGTGTTCGTGTAGGTTTTATAAAGATCTGACCACAAGTCTTGATGAGGGAATAGGTTTTTATCTTCATTTTTAAAGAAATGAAATTGGTGAATGATGCTCTTCAATGAAGTATTGTTGTATGAGATTACATCATGATGACACTTGGAAAGGGTTCATCACTGTAGTTTTAACATACGAAAATATATAACCAGTGACCTATTTAGATATTCATTTTTACCTATCAAATAAAATGATTGTTAATTATAACTAAAATAGTCACCAAATAAAATTTAGTTGCTAAATAATGATTGAATTTAATGACCAATTAGGTCAAAATAATTTGTATCCAACATTAACTACCAAAGTTTGAGTGACTAATATCATTAGATTACAATTTTTTATGTAACTCAATTAGATACCAATTTAGAATCTAATGATATAGGTAACTAAAACTTTGGTAGCTAATGTTAGATACTAATATTTTGACCTAATTGTCACTAAATTCAATCATTATTTTTATTTTATAGTTATTTAAAAACTAAAATTTAATTTAGTGACTATTTTGGTTATAATTAACAATTATTTCATTTAATAGCTAAAAATTAATTTTTAAATAACATTTTTTTTGTAGTAAAATTTAAAATAAAAGATCTACTGTACAAATATTAGAAGTGTAACTTCTAGTTCAAATACCAATACTTAAATAAAAAATTAATGATACGTCAGGTGAAAAAAAAAAAAAAAAGTAATTAATTATATAAAATTAGGTAGTTAAAATATAAAAAGCTGTGTTGTAATTTTCTCAAAGTGGAGGGATGTATTTACAAACCTAATTCCAATGTAGGTAATTATGGGAAGCATGTTTTTATAGATATTTATTTCACACCAATCTTTGTTTCTTCTAACTCCTTCTTTACTACATTCAAGATGAAACCTTTTAGATTGGTTTACAATATAATAAATGTAATAAATGTCACGCTAATTTATTTCTTTTGACCACTTATTTTTCTTAATATTTATTATATTTGGTGCACAAAAATCTAAATATTATAAATGTAATAAATGTCACATCAATTTATTTCTTTTGACCACTTATTTTTCTTGATATTTATTATATTTGGTGCACAAAAATCTAAATATTTATTTACCTATTTATTGATATTTATTGTATTTATTTAGAGTGGCTCATACAATACTAAAATCATAATTACATATTTAACTATTTTCATATTAATTAAGAAATTGTGTCTGTCTCTCACTATTTCTTTTGTATTTAAGTGAGATCATACACAATTGCCATAAGGAATCTGTCAACCTGACATAATTTATCTATTTTGATAATTAAAAATAAATTTTACTTAATACCAAAAGAAATTAATCCATCTTGAGAAAGAAGTCGTTTAACACTTGTATAAGTAAGTTTAAATTTGGGACAAAGTAGCAATTTCTCATTAATTGATTCGCATACTCAGCTACTCCTATATAATAGAAGGTTATATTCATTCTTTAGCAAAAACAATTATACTCAAACGAATTCATAACTTTAACAAAAATGTTTAGCTTTTATATTTTTTTTCTTTATGACCTTTTACTAATTTATTATAAAATCTTAAGACCAAAATTCTTTGATTTAAAAACAGAAAAATATATGAAAATATTATAAATAGTATAAATCTTGTTAGAGTATTATAGATTATGTGTATAACATGTTAATTTATTTTTATAATAATTATTTTAAAAACATATCAAAATAATTTTAGTGTCGATAATGTAAAAAATATTTTTTATCAACAAAGAATTAAATAAAACATAGAATATTTTTAGAATGCTCTGTTATAAAACATATGCATTGAGGATGAGTGGCTATATAAGTAATTTTATTTATTTACGTTGCTCTTATGTTGTCTCATTTGTAAGATTATTAATCTTGTACCAAATAAACAAGGTATAGAGTGTTTATTTGAAGACAATGAGATACATTTATGTTAATTAAATAGAATTCAAATTTTAAAACTACTATGAGACATGTTATATGTCTGTCAAGATTATTTATATACAACTAAAAAATAGGAATGCTAAGACTCTATCTCCTTCAACTGTGGAGCCTTAACATTCTTATTTTTTAGTATCCTGCTACCCAGTGTTGCAGCTTCTGTAAAGTTATATATATATATATATATATTCACTTCTTGAACTCTTCTTCATTCATTAGCTCCTTCCATCTTTGCACTACAACAATCTATATATCCATCTCTACTAGATGAGTTATTCAAAATTGCACTAGGCCCAATTTAAATGTTCATATTGACCAAATTATTGCAAAACAATTTAAGTATGTCAAGATCTTAGATTTGCCTCATTATGTTATCATATTCCTTAATCATGTTATCATCCTTGACCTCTCCCCCCAATCCTACAATCCTAGATCCAGAAATTTTGATAGATTTAGAGTAAAATCTCAATGCGTGAATGGGCAGTTTACCTATCCTCTCTACTGGTTAATGTTGCCAATGTGCTCCCCTTCATACAGGACTGATTTTTATCCCTTTAATGACTTATCTGCTGTGTTTCTATATGCTCTAGACATTCTTTGCATGAATGATGTCTTCCCTGATCACTTATCTTCTCAAAATTTTATGTTTTTTCCCATTTCCAACTACCCAATTTATGTTATCCTCAGACCACTTTATATTTTTCATTTTGCATGCCTCCTTTGTATCCTTCCACCATCTAAACTCTTTCTTGTGACTCTCTTCCTTCATATTTTTCCAGCCACCCTATTTTAAATTAATAATCTCTTTCTATAATCTTATTGTATATCTAAACTCAACCTCTATTTCCAATTAGTCAATAATGCCTATATTCGACAATGTCAAGTTTTTTAGTCAATAATGCCTGATAATATCAAGCTTTTTATCCTTGGAGTAAAGTTTATGACACAACAAAGAAGTAAAAAGGATCATACACATGTATATGTATATGGTGACATTGGTATTAGAAAAATATATGAGTTGTGTTTTAAGTTATCAAATTTAATTTTTGGGAATAAAAATTCTGAAATATAATGATAGGAACGAAATTCATTAGTATTTAAAAGAATAAATATTACATTAACAATTACAATTTGTTAGAATCTTTTGTTTGAAAGTGGTATGTTAAGAAGAAAAAAAATGGATGTTTTACATATATATGTTTTCTCACCCGATGGAAATCAACTTACTAATAAGGACTTAGATATTACGAAATGCATAAGTATCATATCCAACATTACAAGACTATAAATCATAAACTCTTCAGAAGCACACTATTACAAATACTAATACCTAAAATATTAGACACTAGAAAACACACTTTCACATATAGAGACTATTGAAATTGGTTATCAATGCCCAGAAAAAAGTTACTCAACAAAGGAGCTATAGCCAAAAGGCTAAGTTAAGTGATATAAAACATAGTTGTCAATACATTGAGACGATGTTATGATAGGGATTCAAATATTATGAGGTACCTAAGTCCAATATCAAATAGTGTGAGATACTTGGTGGAGTACTTAAATAATTTGATTATCTTCCCTTAACAATTTTAACAATTTTAAGAGAGATTTCCCATAGTGGTTATAAAAGATGTATTTGAGGAATAATAACACATTGTTAAAAAGTAACACAAAAAATTGATTTTTATAATCGATATTAAATGATTAACAATTAGTAATCAGGCTAAGTTGATCTTTCATTATTTGTACAAGTCTTCTATTCATTAATCTTTTGTCTCTCTTGGTCAAATTTACAATTTTTCCAATTTTTTCATTGTTAGTAAACATGGTTTCAAACCAAAAGAAGGGGAATTTGAAAAAATTGTAATATGATTAAATATTGAATTAAAAAGCCTAAAAGAATTTTGATTTTTTTTGGAAACCATAATATTCTCAACTTGATGTAAAGTTTATTCGAGAACAAACAAATTTTCACCTAACTACATTTTAAATCAAGGCCATATTTGTTTCTCAAAATCTCAACCAACTATCCATCATTCATATGGTTCCAAATAACAAACAATGGATTCCAAGTAATTGATGCATATATATTGTTTTTATTACAAAAATAAAACTTTAAATAAGTATATATATATATATATATATATATATATATATAGATAGATAGATACAAATCCATACATAACTTCAAGAAAAGAAAAAATAAACATACATAAACATAAAATCATTTTCTAATTTAACATACAATCATCACAGTTGATAAATACACAAAACTAACATAAACTAGACTTTTAAAAACTTTTATACATGTATATTTTAAATTATACACAGTTTCAAACCAATAATTAACATCCATCATAATTAAATGTTTAATGCTCAGTCTATAATCAATAATTAACATCCATCATAATTAAGTGTTTAATTCTCAGTCTATTGGCTACTCATGTCACAAGTTACTAATATCAACATTATAAACATTTGACTAGAAAGACTCATGGACTTAGAGATCTACACCTATCATATTGTCTTCACTAAATTGTCACCACAACAAAACTATATAATAAGAACTCAATCCACTCATATGACATTGTAAATCCTTATAACCTACCAGATTCTTTTTCATACAATAGACTATGTTATAAAAACCTTCTTCAATTTTCACTAATATTTTTTTTATTTGAATCCAATATCAGTAGATTTAGGACCATCTCTTTCAGAATCTCAAATTCATATACATCTTCAAATCTTCAAATTTAATTCACAATCCTAAACATTTCAACATAATATTTCATTCCTCTCGAAGAGTTGCATGGCTACACATTATTATCTCGGTGATACGCTATATGCATATAATTTTCGCAGTACTTAATCATACAATTCCAATGGGTAATACATTATAATATTTTTGCTTTACTTTTTTATACTATTGTTTGATCATCTAATTTATTATGTTTTTACTTTTACTTCAACACAATGACACTTTCTATGAGCTTCTTGAAAGCTGTAACTTTTTTTGGTCAAAACATGAATGGGACTTCTAGTGTGCGTATGTGTATATATGCATGCCTATACAACTTGATTCATTCCTGTAAGGCAGGTTGGCTTTTACCGGTGAAGTTATTAGTCTGAGTATCAGTGCACCAAAGTCCAAAAAAATTACTTAACCGTGTAAGTTTGATTTCCAATATTCAGAAGCACATAATTTTGTCCGAAAAGGAAGAAAGAAAGCTGAGTCAAATTGAAAGTAAACCTCACAACTAAGACACAGACTATGTGGAGATGAAAGAGAATCTATGGAGATAAGCAGACATAGTGCTTCATTCATTGTCAGAAAGCAAAAATCTTAAAACAATGGTTACATCTCTAATAAGAGTTTTATATTTACATCTCTCAATCTTCTCTCCATATACGACCACTGATTCTCAACTTCAACTCCTGTCTTTCTCCACCAGAAAAATAAAGAGCTAGGTTCCTCTGAATTATAAGTCCATCTTGACTATCTCGAACTTTTCTATGACTGTCCCGAATGCTCCTCGGAATCCCTTGCCATATAAGTTTGCGGCCATTTGCACCAACTTCTAAGCTGTAGCTGAATTTCTTTGCTTCATAATCATCACCCATAAATCGCAAAAAAGCCATATACACTGGAGCTGAGCCAAGCTGGAATGCCTCAAAGTGCAAGCAGAAATGTCTTCCAAAACTATTAAAAACCTGCAAAAGAAAAAAAAAATTCTAACATGTCAAGTGGGGTTCTTTATATAGGGCATGTGCTAGAAATTAACATCATGACAAGCATTCAGAAAACGAAAAGGTGGATCCTATATTAGCTTTAGACTCAAAGAAATATTAAAAGCGAAAATAATTCCATCATGCAACTATGTTCCAGATTTCAAATTATTCATAAAAAGTCAAAAGACTATACCTACGTGTATGTCATGTGACCCAAGATGATTATAAACATCACTTGCATCGAATTAAAAATAGCCCAGTAGAGATTTTTTTAAACAAACGTGCATGGCCATGTGCACACATGAAATTAAATACATTAGGGAATAAGACATCAGACTACTATACTCATTAAATGACTAAACTAACATGTAAGAAATGACCAGTCCATGAAAAATAGTACATCAAATCATCCAATAGTTAAGCTTCTATAATTTATTAAGTAACTTACAGTTAGCATCCAAGTGGCATTTTCAACTTCATGAGGATTTGCTTTGACATATCGGTGATTGAAGGTGCACCCATCATGCATGTCAACCTTGTGATCATCCTTGAGATGGGCAACAAGAGTTGGAATGTCACCCATCACTGAGCACTCAGATCCAGCATAAGGGCAATTGTATGGACGAAATCCACAATTTTGCTCGTGCCTGAGCTTAGTATAGTAAGGGAATATATCATGACAACCTAGACTCTGATATCTGCAAGGAAGCTCCAATGATTCTGCCACTTTCTCCAAAGCCAAACACCTTATATTTCCAAGTTCATGATGGCAAGATGGGCAGATATTGTGGACTTCAACTTTACAATGGCAACATAATGTATGGCCATTTGGACACTGAAACACACAGTGCAACCATGTGCAAAATGTTAGAGATTAAAAGAAAATTCCGAGACAGGACATATTCATAGTAAACATGTGAAATGAGAATAATGACTAAAGAGTTTCAGACTTCCAGCATGTTTTATTAACCATCTACATAGGCAGTACAGTACAGGAGGATTAGATGCATATAGCCTCCAGTGAAAAGGTCCAGCAACAACAATAATAAGGGTGTGTTGGAAATCTGTTGAAAGCACGGTGAACAAAAAATCCAAATTACAAAGCACTCTACATAGAAGGAAGAGGAGGTGGTTAGGCTTTCAGTTCAACTGAATGGAATTCCAAACTAGCAACACCTGAGTCTATGTTTTCAAACTATCTTCTTACTTCTCCTTCCTACCCACTTGAGCGAAATTTAATTCTCGATTAAATCCACTGTCCTTAGCATAAGCAATTCAACCGTAATATCCATAGACAGAATCAGCAGCTCTCATTCCCAACCTTCCTTTCGCAGGATGGGCAGGGAATCTGAACTAAATTCAAAATACAAAGTGACTGAAAAAGGCTATATAAACTTAATCTTTTCATCGCTACTTCTGTACACTCCAAAATATTCACTTCTGTTAATGAGAGAAATAAAGACAACAGATGGGGAGCAAATTTCGATAGATAACAATCGTGAAACTCACATTACTAAAGAAAAATTGAATAGACAGCTATGATCATTTAAATCTGTTCATCCTGATCACTGCATCTCCCCATGTCTCACTCAAGATTAATGACTAAACTTATCCCACATTGCCAAGGAAACCAAGGTTGCGCAAGTGATATTATCTTCAGATACAACCATCCTATAAGGACTATGGAGATAAAAATCACAATGCCACTATTTGTATGTCTATATCTATTTCATTAATGCATCATGAATTACACGAAAAAATTTTCCACGCACAAAAACATAGACTCCAAAAATAAGAAATCGCAAGCACTGTACCTGATGAATTGGAGGATACATTAAGTTCTTGCAAACAGAACATCCAAGTAATTCGTACACCCCATTATTTGAACTAACTCCGTTCTTTCCATTCAAGCCAACACTAGATTTTGTAGATGTACTATTACTCTTGGCCTCAGATTTAGCCTTGCCTGTTTCATAATCTGAAGACATCAGATGAGATTCAAGAACTTCTTTGAAAACACTGCTTCCAGGAGCCATTGCTAACCCAGATCTACAGTATTTCTTTCCAGATGACGAGAAACCAAAGCTCTTACTTTTATGGAATACTACATCTGTTATACATTTAAATGGTCAATGCATAAGTACTTACATAGTAGATGCTATAATAGACAAATTTGATATCTTTGGTCCAAAGTAGCGGGAGGGGGGAAAAAGGAAACATACAAGATTAATTAAGATGTGATTTTTCAGCCAGAACTAGGATAATTTCAGGAAAGCTACATCACATGCAACAGTAACTAGATTAACTACAAATTTAAATGCTTGAGTACTTCTGGAAAACATCAAGAAAATAAGAATTTCCTTATAACAGTATAGTAGACCTTGATTTCTTAATAAAGAAAATATGTCTGAAATGTTATATAGTTAACCAAAATGGAAATGAGTAAACCGGCCTTCACTGTCAATAAATGGTAATAAATTACTTACTAAATGACAATTTTCAGCAAGAAATAACAACAAAGTCTTGTCCCACAGAGTGAGGAATAAATGAAAATTTGCAGATATCACAAAAGTTAAAAACAGATATTATTTGTAATCATTACAGAATAGCAGAAATGTGATTTTCTTTTCTAAATATCAAGCAATAATCTGTCAGTCAATATGCTAAGTCATTACGCGATTATAGGAAGACAAGTAGAACATATATTTGTTACCAAACAATATGTCATTCCAACTGCTAAACTAATATGAAATTGTTAAATCAATGTTCAAAGTTTCGAACTGCTTGAGGGTGAGAAGGGTGCATAGAACAAATAACAGTCAAACCAAAAATCAAAAATGTAAAAAATAACTTCTTCCTGTCCACCCAGGCCACGGGAGGCTCGTTGGGAAAATTCAAACCCAAATAGTTTTTCAAGCACGAACTATTCACTAAAATTGACCCCCGTCCTAGTTCTTCGTTTTCTAATGCAATGACAATAAAGCAAACAAATTATGTTGCTTAATGACATCTAGCTGTTCCTGTGCCTTAAATTTTACACAAAACTGGATCATATCATCACTATTCTCCATCCCTTACCTCTTCCCTCATTTAAATTACCCATTAAACAGACAAAAACGAGACAGAAAAATCACAGATACAAAACCAGAACCAAGAGCTTCATTAACCAGCATAAGAAACACGGTTGGCTTTGCCAAAGTACTACCTTTTCCTACTCAATCCAACCAATCAAAATCGAAAAAACAAAATCCCAAACAATATCCGTTAAACAATTCATTATCTGCAAGAACCAATCACATACATAGAATCACACAGCAACAAAAATCAAGCACATGACATCCAAATGCAGACGAATCTGAACACATACGTTCCAAAAAACCACAAGATGAGAAAATCTCAAAAACTCACAAACAAACAAACTAAAAAACAAATACCCAGTTGAGAATTCCGAGCCTGGAGTGCGTGCGTGTGTGAGAAACAAAACAATTGGGCCGCACAAGCGAAAAAATAATGAAAAATTTTGAAAGCAGAATGCAAATGAAAGTAGCGACGAGAAACATATCGAAAAACGAGCTCCGGGAGTTACGGAGATTACCCCCCGCTATGGAGATTGAACAAAAAAGCGTGTCTTGTTGGTATGCAAACGGATGGCGAAGACTTCCAACGTTTTTGTTCTTGTTCTGCTTCGAAATCGCAGAACTTCCTTGTATTGTGCTGTGTTTCTTTCTCCTCCCGATTTATTATTATTTTTATTATTATTATTATTATTATTATTATTGATTTGTTTTTTAATTTGGGTTTGAAATTTGGGAATAAAAAAATATTTTTGGGGTCTTCTTCTCTGTTGTCTGGTCTCGTTCCTAACGATACGTTGCCAAGACAACAAGGTGGTCCAGTGACCCTTCCCGCACGCGACGTTTAAAAGCAAAACCCTTTTTTCTTTCTTTTTCTTTTCTTTTCTTCTCTTAATTTCAACTGCCATTTTCTACCCCCTCACGCTATTTTCCCCTAACCGAAAAGGTAAAAACAAAAACCTTTAATATTCTATATTAATCTCATTTTCCTATTTTTATTTTCTATCCCGTGTCTTTCTCATGTCTCTATGTATTTACGTGTTAACTTTAACATTTTTTATAAATAATAATTTTAAATGAATAATATAAAACAGCAGAGAGAGACACATATGACAATGTCTATCTTTCAGTTTAAGTTAAATACAAGGTAAAAAAATAGTCTTAAAATTTATTTATGCATGTAAACAACACATATTTATATTTTATTTTCTGATATTTATTCTTTTTCTGTTTTCTTTTCACAATTTCACACATCATCCAAACACACTAACACGGCATTTTAAAAAAAAAAAAAAACACGCACACGTTTAGCACGTGAATGTGAGTTCTGAAAAAACTTCTTTGTGTAGCAGTTATACAAAGTGGTCTTCTTCGCAATAATGAGAATCCAATAAATGAGTTAGGTTGATGGTTTGTTTGAGAACAAAGATGAGGAAAAAGAAAAGAAAGGAATAAACATATGCATTACTTTCAAATAATTTATTCAATATATTTATTATAAAGAAATACATTACATTAATTTTTATTTTTAAAAAATTAAAGAACATTAAAAAAATTATCATAATAAAGAGAAAACAAATTATTAAACGCAAAATTGTAATATATGATCCAACAAACTTAGAAAAAGTGTGAAAATTTGAAATGAAAGTGGCGTTAGATTCCTTCATAGGGTAAGTTTGAAGGTTAGTGCTAATTCAATTAAGATACCATAACCACACTTTGTCAGCAAATGATTTCACAATGTAGCCAAGGAATAAAACAAAACAATATTTGGTGAAGGTTAATCAAGTTGTTAAAAACAATGTCACCTTCCAATGTTGATGGAGACAGGAAATGTTAAATTTTCACTCGAGACTTTTTCCTTCAAACCTAACCTCAAGCTCACTAATTAAGTTTACGTTTGGATTAAAATTGAAAAACGTTATTAGAAATTGTAAAACGTTTTCAACAAGCATGTACAAAGTCAAGCTTAATTAATAAGGGAGCGTGTGAGGTAGACTTTCAACACTCGAGACTATTGAAATGTTAATAATATTATATTTACAAAAAGGATAAATTAATCGTCCTTTTTAACACTCGAGATTATTTTAAATGTGTCTTGACAAAATTTTCAAGCATATTGATCATTTTTAACACTCGAGATTATCTTTAGGAATCTGTTATTAAAAGTTAATAAATTATATGAATTGAAAACAGCTTTGTGTATATCTCAAAACACTAATAGTTAACATTTCATAAGATTGATAGAAGATAAACATTACTAAATACGGTAGTATTTAATTAACATAATTATTAATTAAAAGGAAGAAAAGTAATTTTCAAATATAAATACAATTAACATAAAAGGAAGACCAATTAAATTATTGTATTATAAATATTTATAACTTCTAAAACAACAATGTCAAATGATAAAAAAACTATTGAAGAAAAAACAATAATGTTTGAATATTTCAACTAAAAAAATATTTTTTTGTAATAAGGTCTTTCAAAATAATAAATTGTTTAAAAAAATGAAAGAGTAATGCTATCTTCACGAGAAAAGTAAAAAATTAAAAAATATCATATAAGAGATAAAAAAGAACACTTAATAGTGTCTTGACAATAAAACCCACAAAATATAAATAATTAACATATTATATATATATATATATATATATATAATTATAAACATGATTTTTTTAATTTTAAAAATAAAAATCATATATATTTTTATATCGGTGGATTATCAAGAAGCAAGTAAGTGGATTTCATCGGTATCTTTATAAATTCATACAAAATAAAAAAAAAAGTTTAATAGCTTTATTTCGTCTAATGAGAAAAATTTAGATAAGGAATACTTTGAATGAATTTATAAAGGTACCAACGAAATTAAATTGATTATATTAAATTGAACAATAGTTCTACTATATACAAATAGTGTCAAATTTATTTTAGGATAATTTTGTCTAATACCATAGGATAAAAGTTGGATTTCTAAACAATGTTTTTACAGAGACTATGATGGCAGGCCCTTCGACCCCAAAGTGATGAAGGTAAGGTCAGTCTTTGTTGAGTTAAGTCATTCTTCAGAGTCCTCCTCCCTTTCGATTTATTATATTCTTCTAAAGGCTAGGTAGGACTATCATTCACTTGCTTGTGTACCACCATAATTTCTAGGAAAAATATTTGGAATATGATAGTCACAAAACAGTTGGATGAAAATCCCTAGTTATTATTACTATCATTCTTGTTATATTATTTTATACTCTACGAATGATTTGTCAAGAAGAAGAAGATCAAGTGTTGTAAATTACACATGAAACCAGAGGAGAATGAGAAAGAGGAAGAGACAGAAATAGAGAATCTTTTTGAGGCAGAGGAAGAAAGAGACAAACATTCAACAAAACTGAGATTGAATGCTTCAAATCTCACAAACTTGGACATTTTCAATATGAATGTCCTATCTGAGAGAAGAAAGTTAATTATGCAAAAATGGAAGATGAGGTGGAATAAGAAAAATGAGAGGATGAACTCTTGTTAATGGCGCATGTTAAAGAGGATCAACAAAAAAAAAAAGTGATTTTATTAACTCTGGATCCAGTAACCACATGAGTGGTAACAATGAATGGTTCTTAGAACTGATCAACAAAAAAAAAGAGTGATTTTATTAACTCTGGATCCAGTAACCACATGAGTGGTAACAAGGAGTGGTTCTTAGAACTATATAAGAACTTTCAGTATATAGTAAAGTTAGACAATGATGCACAAATATCAGTTAGGAAGAGGGAAGTGTTTGATTAAATGTTAATGGAATTACATGTTTAATTTCACATCTGTATTATATCCCTGAACTCGAGAAGAATCTCTTAAGCATAGGACAACTTCAAGAGAAACGTGTGAGTATTTTGATTCAAGATGGAATGTAAAGTGTATCATCTTGACACTACAAGAAAATATTGATATAGATACTGATTATTACATACGGATTTTTATATGCAGGTAAATCTAATATTACATATGAATTTTACATACAGATTTGTTACATACGAATTTTACATACAGATTTATTACTTACAGATGCAAATCCGTATGTAATTACATACGGATCCAAATTTATATGTAATTATCTACCGATTTTACATACGAATCCAAATCCTTATAATAATTACAAAAATCATGATAAGAATATTATTAATGAGTACATGATCACAAATTTGATGTTGATGTAGTGGTTATGACTTGTATGGGCAGTAGTATATATTTGATTGCAACCCAACTATATTTAATGGAGTGTGATGAACAAAAACATACTAAATTTAATGGAGTATAATGAACAAAAACATACTCTGATTCTATGTGATAACCCTTCCACAATTTTTAAAGATTCTCATAATATTGGGTGTAATTGAATCATTAAAAATAAACTAAATACACTTGTATCTAGTTTAACTAAATACACTTATATCTAGTTTATCGAAGAGAATCTTACTAAGTTAGGATATTTGAGTGTTTATTTTAAATAAATTTGTAGTTTTTTCTGTTTTGAATAAGTAGTCAATTATTGACCTACTTTTTAGGGATATGATATTAGGATTTTGTCCGTTTGAGTAAACTATTCACCACTTTATAAATTTATAAATTTTAAAATTTTGATATTTGTTTATTTAGTCTATTTAATATCTTAAAACGAATAACACACATAAGTAAATTATAATAGAAAACTTACTATTATGTTCAACAAATCCTTAAGGTATTTCTATATTTGAAAATTCAAAATGTATTTTAAAAATTTAAATATATTTTAAATTATGTAATCTGAAAAGTTCCTAAATTATTCAATCTAGAAAACAAGTTATAAAATCAAAAATATCAAAATTTAAAGTTTACCAACTCTCCAATCAACGCAAGCATAACAATAACTGTCCAATGCATTCCTATTTTCGATAAAAGGAGTATAGAAGTGTTCTCCAACCAAAATCGAAAGAACGATCAAAGGAGAGTGGGGTGCAACTTCTATGGAGAAGAGCACGCAGACGAAAAAGTTTGGGAGAGAAGAAGAAAGAGTTTTATTTATTTATTTATTAAGGATAAAAAGACATTTTCACCATCCTAATCAGTGCATGATGAAAATATGGGGTGTAGGAAGAATTTGCCTGAACAACAAAATAGAACAAAACACAAGAACAAAAAACATTTTAAGACATTGAACGTGGCCATGTTACTTTCACTCCATTTTCACTAAGTTTACATCACCATTTTTTATTTTGAAGAATTATGCTTAATGCAATGAAAACTCATTGCATATTTCACCCATTGGAAACTTGTTTCTATTGTGTACAAAGAATACAATAAAAAGTTATTTACATCTTGTTTTATAGATTGTTAGGCCCGTGTTAATAAACTATACACGGAGAAAAACATACGTAATTACTTTTTAATTAAAAATTTAATCAAGGTACATATTATCTTTTTAATTGATATATACGATAAAATTTACCATTTCTAATTATGATATTTTCAAATCAAAATTGATTTAATCATGATATAAGATACATTTTTAATAGTAACAAAAAGAATGATGTAAATTATCTATCCAATTGTAATTTGGTCACTATTCATTTGATGGAAAAAAAACGAAACAAAATTTTTGGCGGATACAAAGTAGCAAAATGTTTAAAGAAAAAGCAGATGAAAAAAATGGTGAAAACCAGAAAGATAAAGGACACAGTGTGATTTTTTGGATTTTTACTCTAATTATATAATTTTTTAAAGTAATTATTACAAAAGTCATATCATAAATATTTGTCATGAGAAAAGTGGAAACAATTTGATGGGAGTGTAATAATATTCCTCTTAACCACAAAAAAATTCTTATAAACATTAAAGTAACTGCAAATTCAGAACTGAATACAAAACCAATCATTTAAAGGGAAAGTTTGTGAGCATACAAGATATTTTATTTATAATTAAATAATACTGTAATTTGTGGCTTTTTTTTTTTCAATTTAGTGCACTTTTTAATTTTAATTTTCAAAATGGGTAGAAAAATATTTATTTATTAAAATGGGCAAATTCTATCATGTAGATAGACATATTTTAAATTGGTCAAAATAAAAGTGAGACGATAATGATTTCAATTAATGACATTAATTAAAATCATTTATCTCTCAGCAATATTTTTTAATTATTTGATATTATGATTGCTAGGTTTAACAATTAATAAAAAGATAATAATTATTATATAATAATAATTAACAGATAATTTTTTAATTATTTAGCACTATGTTTGTTATTTTAACAATTAACAAAAAAATTAATAATAATAATTAACAAATCTGTAATAAAAAAAATTAAGACATACAAATCTATTTTAAATTAAAACAAAATAAAATAATGATAATAATAATAAGAATAATTCATATGAATTTAATAATAATTATTATTATTTTTACATTAAAATAAAATAACATAATAATTATAATAATTAATATTAAGTGAATTTAATAATAATAAATATTTTTTAAATTAAATTTGTATGAAATTATTCTTATTATTATTTAAATTAAATTTATATGAGTTTAATTAAAATTATTCTTAATATTATTATCATTATGTTATTTTAATTTAAAGTAAATTTGTATATCTTAATATTCATGTTATAGTATTGTTAATTATTATTACTATTATTATTTATTTTGTTAATTGTTAATCTTAAAAATCATAATATCAAATAATTAAAAAATATTGAAGAGTGAGAAACAATTTTAATTAATGCTATTAATTGAAATCACCAATATTCAGTTTGAAATTATGTTTATCTAACTGTCAGAATTTGTCCATTTTAATAAATAATTTCTTTTATCTATTTTGGGAATAAAATTGAAAATTACATAAAAATGGGAAAAAATCCCTAATTTGTCTACATTGTGATTCCATTTAAATTAAACTCTTTAATTGAATTGAATTCATACATAACGTAACCACCAACCTCAACCAATCAAAATTGCATCCCAAGTTTCTTTGTTTTTGTAGGTTGAATACAAGAGAAAAGGTGAAATCTTGTTAATTTACTGGATCTGGGAAAAAATTGTTAAGGAAAACCCAAAAAGAGGGAAAATAAAATGGATGCGAAGAGGAAATTGAATCGGAGATTCGCAATTCCAGATTGGGTAGTGTTGCTAAGAGAGTGTTATTAGAGATTGAAGTTTCAAAAAATAAAGGGCCTCACGCAAAAAGCATTTTTGCATTTGCGTTTTTCATTTCCCCGCCCATAACAAATCAAAAAAGCACTCCTTTTTCCACTTTCTCACTCCACACTCAATTGAGAAAATTAACAGAAAAAGAAAAAGTTTGTTGGTGCAGAAGGAGAACCATGGAGGAAGAAGAAGACCAGCAGAAGCTTGCAGATCTGGTGAAGGAGCTAGTGCACCGCTTGCTCTCTCAAAACCTCCCCTCCAATTCCCCGCCGCTAAACCCTAACTCCCCCGAATTCCGCAACTCTCTCCGCTACGCCCTCCGCATCCTCTCCAGCCGCCTCACTCCCTCCGTCGCCCCGGACGCAGCCGCCATCGCCGACTCCATCAAGCGCCGCCTCGCCACCCACGCCCGCTCCGCGGACGCCCTCTCCTTCGCCGACCTCTACTCCAAATTCGCCTCCAAAGCCCAAAGCGTCAACAACAAATGGGCCGTCGTCTACCTCCTCAAAATCATCTCCGAAGATCGCAACAAGACCGCCGCCGCCGCACCTCTCTTGCCCAACCTCGCTTTCTCCGAGCCGGCTTCAAACAAGGGCTGGAGCAACGGCGTTTTACTTGTCTCCAAGGATCCCGAGAACCGCCGCGACATTGCGTTTCGCGAGTTCGTGGATTTGGTCAAGGAAGAAAACGAGGTGTCGGAGGAGGTTATCGTCAGCGACGTGGTCTATGCTTGCCAGGGGGTCGATCGTAAGTTTGTGAAATTCGAGAGTGAGAGTGAGCGTTATGTTATACGCGATTCGGTTAGGGTTCCGAGAGCTACTAGGATTATGGTTCATAACCTTTGTGAATTGGGTGTTTTGTTTCGGAAGGTTAGTGGTTACATTTCGCAGAGTATGGATCGGTTTCCCAATGAAGATGTGGGAACTGTGGGGCAAGCTTTTTGTTCCGCTTTGCAGGATGAGCTAAGTGAGTACTATAAGTTATTGGCGATTCTTGACACTCATGCTTCGAACCCGATTCCTCTGGTGTCCGAATCTGCAAATTCTGGGAACTATCTATCGCTGAGGAGATTGGCGGTTTGGTTGGATGAGCCAATGGTGAAGATGAGGCTGATGGCGGATTTGGTTGAGAAGTGTAGGGTTTTGCGCGGCGGGGCTATGGTGGGGGCGATTCATTTGCACGCACAGCATGGTGATCCGTTGGTTCATGAGTTTATGAGGAGGTTGCTGCAGAGAGTGTGTTCTACGCTGTTTGAGATGGTGAGGAGGTGGGTTTTGGAAGGGGAGTTGGAGGATATATTTGCTGAGTTTTTCATTGTTGGGCAGCCTGTTAAGGCTGAGTCACTTTGGAGAGAAGGGTATAGGCTTCATCATGCGATGCTTCCTTCGTTCATTCCGCCTTCACTTGCTCAGAGGATCTTGAGGACTGGAAAGTCGATTAATTTTCTTCGCGTTTGTTGTGAGGATCGCGGTTGGGCGGATGCTGCGACTGAGGTTATCACTGATAATGAAGTGACAGCAAGAAGAGGTGGTTTTGGATATGGCGAAACTGATACCCTTGAGTTTTTGGTGGATAAAGCTGCAGAAAGGATTGACAAGCATTTGTTGGATGTGATTTTCAAGAGGTACAAGTTCAAAGAACACTGCCTTGCAATTAAGCAGTATTTGTTGCTTGGCCAAGGCGATTTTGTGCAGTATCTGATGGATATTGTGGGGCCTGAGCTTTCTGAGCCAGCTAACACTATTAGCTCTTTCAAACTTTCGGGATTGCTGGAAACTGCAATTAGGGCTTCCAATGCTCAGTATGACGATCCTGAGATTTTGGATAGGCTCAGGGTTAAAATGATGCCGCATGAGAGCGGTGATAGGGGCTGGGATGTATTTTCATTGGAATATGATGCGAGGGTTCCACTTGATACAGTGTTCACAGAGTCTGTGATGGCAAGGTATTTAAGAATTTTTAATTTTCTTTGGAAGCTTAGAAGAGTAGAACATGCGCTCACTGGTGCCTGGAAGACCATGAAACCAAACTGCATTACTTCTAATTCCTTTATCAGATTGCAACATGCAGTAAAGATGCAGTTAGTTTCAACATTGAGGCGCTGTCAGGTTCTTTGGGTTGAAATTAATCACTTCATTTCAAACTTGCAATATTATATAATGTTTGAAGTTTTGGAGATATCATGGTCAAATTTTTTGGCGGAGATGGAAGTAGCCAAGGATCTTGATGATCTACTTGCTGCTCATGAGAAATATCTGCATTCTATTGTAGAGAAATCTCTCCTCGGAGACCTTTCCCAGTCTCTTTACAAGTCACTACTTGTAATATTTGATCTTATATTACGTTTTCGGAGCCGAGCAGATCGATTGTATGAAGGTATTCACGAGTTGCAAGCAAGGTATTCATCTTACTTTTTCATTTTGTAAATCTTCTCTCACCTATTCACCCCTGAAGAACAAAAATATACTGCCACGCATGTTATTTGACCGTGTGTTTTTTTCAGAATCACTGAATCCTCTCTTTCCTCTCGAGACAAGAATAAAACACGATCACGAAAGCAATTGAATGATGAAACTGCAGAGCAAGAATCCTGGATTGTTGATGGGAGAAAAGCCCTAACACAACGTGCTGGTGAATTTCTAAGAAATATGGGTCAAGATCTTGATGCAATTGCTAAGGAATATTCATCTTTGCAAGAGGATTTCATTTCTCAGTTGCCTATACAGCAGCATGTTGACCTAAAATTTCTCTTTTTCCGTCTTGACTTTAACGAATTTTATAGGCGGTTGTGTCCTAGCATGTAGGAAATTTGTGAATAAGGCTGAGGGTCAGCTGTTCATTGTTTCTTCAAAAGGACACGGCATTAAAAGCTTTGCGACCAGCTAACTTCCATTGTGTGTTTGAGTGGAACAATTCTATTGTTGCTAACTTCCTTTGGACCAACCATTCATGGGTCATTATTTGACCATTGGTATGTTGGAATTCCTTGACTTCCTCAATTTCGTTTTTCTTTATGTTTTCTATGCAGAATGTGACCTCCTCCTTGTCTACAGGTAGACACATATTGTGATTTGCAAGATTGTTTGTTGCAGATATGAAGCTATTACTATAGGATTGGATGCACGATGTGAGTAGTACAGACGTAAGTTTCTGAATATCTAATGATTTAGCTATTGTTTCTTGGGAAATTTTGCAAGCTGTGCTTTCAGAGATTGTTCATATGTATCTTAGATATTGGTTGAATGAAGGTGATCGGAAAATCTAGTTTTTGCATTCTTGTGTATTTCTTCTTGTTTATTATCTCTTCCCACTCTGCAGAGTGCTTGAGTTTTTTTGCCATGTGGCAGTTAATATAAAGTCACATGTGAATCAAGTAGCAAGATGCTTACCATGCAATTGTTATACTTATACCTGTCTAAGGTAACATGAAAGAGCTTCTTTTTCATTTTCTTTTTGCTGTCTCTTCTAGTGTTGAAGAGTGAAACCTCATTTTGTTATTTCATTAACAGTACTTACCCATAAATGAAAAGACCTTAGACACATCCTTAATAGTGGTCATATTTCAACTTTGAAAACTGGGTGACGGAAACTTGGTTACAGTGCTTTCTAAAGAGTTCTTTATTATACAGATTTATAACAAATCCGTAGAACTGCTGAATGTTTAGTAGGAAATTGCTGGTTTGGCTGAAAATATTGGAAGTAAGGTGAAGTTTGTAGAATGTAAGTTTAGGTAGAGGCTCGTTAATCCTAGCTGAGCTTAAAATTGGAAAAGTGCGTTGAGTATTATTTGTGACCAAAAAGTACTATTCAAGCATAAGGGGAAAATTTACCTCTGATGTTTTGTGGACTTTGTGGAAAAAGGGCCAATAGGAAAATAATTTAACGTAATGAGTGGGCATACTATCCAAAATAGGATTTAGATGAATGAATTCTTAAGAGAAAGTTTGGTTAATGCCTACAGCAGAAGATAATGGTAAAAATGTGTGGAGATTCTGGAGAAGACCAATAAGACCCTAATCAGGAGTAGGTCAGATAGGGTAAGCCCTACTGCCGGAGGTACAAGTAGAAAATAAACTCTAGGTGAAAGTAAAACCATTCAGAAAGATTTAGAGATGTTAGTATTTTGTCTTGATGTCTGTAACATGATTGATAATATAAAATATCATGTCAATATTTGATCGATGTAACCAAGACAACCTCGTCTAATGGAAAAATGTTGTAAAAGGAACCCAATTAGGTAAAATGCCACTGATATCTATGTATGTTTCCTCTTTTTTAGTTTGTCTCCAGCATTTTGCTTTCACAAAACGTCATCATCCTTTACATCACAGCAGATTGTGTAAATAATAACATTCCTAATCCTTTAAGTGAAAGGAATGATTATTGACGGCAAAAGCCACCACCAATTGATAGATAAACACCATGAAATGCTGTTAATATTAGTGCCTTGGATGAAATAACTACCGTACGAAAAGGTAGAGCTGTATTTGGAATCTGAGATTTGGGATATTTGTCGGATCCGGATGTAATTTAAGACATTGAGAGAGTGCCAAAAGAAAAAACTTATGTTGTAATCAATATATAAACACTTCAAACTGTAAAAGCTCATATCACATTGTTAATGGCTCTGCAAATTGATTGTCTCTTTGTTTCACTTTGTTAATGTTGTTTTCTTTGTATTTCTTTTTATATATTTTTCCGATGAAGTCGAAAAAAATGGTGAAAACTGTAATCGTGACTATTTCAAGGTGAACTACGTGGTGAAGGGTTGAAACTTAGTTTATCTTTTTTGCCTCCTATGACTGTTCGTCACAACTACTGGTGCTGACCTTACCGTTATTGTCCCCTCATGAAGATGAGATTGATTCCTATCACTTTACGCTTTTTTAGAAAGGTGTATTATTTGCTTATTTTATTAGTTCTCTGAGATTATTTAATGATTTTCGTTTAATAATATATACCGTTTGTTTCGCTTTGATGAATTTTAAAAATAAAACAATTTTTTTGTGTTACTTTTCTCTCAGGATAAATTTGGGAGTTACGTTTTGAAGGAGAGAAAATTTTAATCTATAGTGTTAAACTTGTAAATGATTTGTATAAAATATTATGTAGTTTTTTAACTTAAAAATAAAATGTTTATCTCCTCCTTTTGTTTTAAACATGTAAACATATTTTTATAGTGTCAAAGATTTGCCGCTTATCTACAAGTTCACAAATTTATCGATTTTTTTACATGCAATAATAGATATGGCGTCATCGTTATTATTTTCTTCAGAAGGTATTCCTTTCATTTATTTTCCCTTTTGTATACCAAATTTTTGTAGGTTTAGTTTAGTCCTATCAAAATGTACCTAACATTTTGTTTGTACTTGATTACTTATGTGGTGCAAGTGAGGGAGTGGATGAATAAGGAAAGGCTTAGTTTGATCTAATTTGAGATGAAGTAGAGTGAAAGATGTTATGGACCACCATAGGTTTAATATTCCACCTTCAACGAGAAATACAAGGAAAGATACTGACACTCGCACTTTCTCCTTCGTTCTTGCTTTTAGTAGGTCAGTTGCACTTTATTTTATTTAAAATTAAAACAATGTTTAATTTAAAAGTTAAAAAAGTATCTAATTTAAAATTTAAAATATTTGGAAAAAATAAACTATTCAAAACTATCCAAGGACTTTTTCAAATATAAAGTTATATGCCACTATTTGTTAAACAGGCACCCAGGTAGCAACACATTGAATTTATTTAGATCCACCAAGTAAGATGTATCAAAATATTCATTCATACTAAGATATTTTGATAATTGTCTAAATTACTAAATTATATATTTTTTATTATATCATATTAATCAAATCATTTAATTTTTTCTCTATTTCTTCCCTCTTTTTATTTTTTTTTTCTAATTTAAACAATTTTACTTTCTAATATACTTTTCTTTATTTTCTATTTTCTCACTTTGTACTCAAACAAAAAAAAAAATAAAAAATCAGAGACAAAGGTAAGAAATAAATGTCTTATCGAGTCTTGAACTACTTGGATCCTACCAGTGCATGCGAGAACGCTTTTAAGCTGAATGAGTAATGCTTACTTGACTCCCGTTTTAATTATAATTAAAAATACAGTAAAATTTATTTTCCATACTTTTTTCTACAATTCTTCCTAAATAGGGAGGGAGGCAGCACAAATGTTTTAAAACAACATGATTAAATTGGTTAAAGTACTTGTTCAAGGGTACATCTGTAAATGAAAAGTGGTTAAAAAAACAAATGAAATAATATCAGAAAAATATATCAGAATTTTACAATAACTCAACACCTTATAGATTCATATTAAAAGTAAACAAAATCTAAATTAACAGCATCATAATAGTTTTGTTTAAAATTTAATTATACATCCACAATAATATACAATCAATGTCCACTAACAAAATCATATCTAAAATGAAGAGAAAATGACGAATTAATTTGTTTACTATTGGTTTAAATTTATTCAAAATCATAATTGTGTCTCGTTTCTCACTAAATGAGTTTTTTTTCATTATTAGTAGTGTCAGAAGGATAAGGATTGTGTCCGTAACACTCAGTATAGCTAAAATCAAATTATGTTAGATTTTGGGATAAAAATTTACCATATCTTAAGTAGAGTTCGAAGGTGATGCGGGAGCCATTTCCAATCTATTTCTAACGTGAAAATATACATAGGGAATTTACGTACATGAGACCGTTTTTCTCCCTTAGGCTGCTATTTCACTACAAGGGTGGCCTTAGAGTGTTTTTGGGAGCACTAATCCAAGGGGTACCTGCAATGGCAAATCTCCACAATGCATTGACATGCTCTGGCAAAGCATATTGGATACCAACACGTGGACCTACCAATATGTTTTCCGGCTCAGGACCATCTAAGAGTTCCAAACCACCTGCATCACACACTCTTCTCAGTTTTCAAACATTTGTCAATTTTACATTTTGAGACGCTTGAATCACAACTTCTAGGCTTACCAGGTGTATAGAGAGGATGGTTGCACCATTCTGTCGATAGACCCAATGCCTGACCAACCTAAGATTTGGGACAACATTCACATTATAAAAACTGAGATATTTTAGATGTGTAGGGAAATTTCAGAAGAAAAAATTGTCATTTTCAACAATGCTAAGAGTCTCCTTATAAAAAACATGGAAAATGGTCAAGAAGAGGAGAAAAGCTAAATGATCAACCCGTTTAATCCTACCCTTTTATCCTTCCTAACTTTTCCCTTCTAGCAAGAATCTCACTCATAATGGTCATGATAAATAGTAATTGTGTTATATACCAGAAGGTTGTGCAAATAGAAACTAAATTGCACACATGTTGAACCTTTCTAATTCATCATGTCATGTGAGATTTCTATACAGGGGTCGAAGCACAATCTTTAAAAACTTACAGAGTCACCCTATTTCAGAAACAGCCAAAATATTAAACTTAACAAACTGGCAACCAAAACAAACCTTTATCAAATCATAATCCATGAGATTATGCGAAGAACAATTTACAAGTCTAAAGTACTATAGTATCGAGTATCTACTGAACATTCTTAAGTCTGTATTGAGTCTAGAATCCAATCTCACTTCCATATTCACTTTGATATTCAGAGTTAGGCCTCTCAATATGCTTTCAACTCTCCTGATTAACTTTTCCATTTCGACATTGCGGCTACTTAGTGTTTTACTATTTTATGAACAAAGCAACTGCCTATATTGGTAGTTGATGGTGAAGCACTAGAATGTAGATATCTTTAACTTGACAACTCAAAGGGCAGTGCAAAACTTTTAACCGAAACATCTTTCCTAAAGCATCTAAAACAGATTAAAGGAGGAAAGGAAAAGAACTAACCTTCCCAGGACCGGTAAGAAGTACAGGTTTCTCAGTTTTCAGACCTCGGCGCTGTTGAATGACATCCAATCCTGTGACAATGTCCAATATTATAAAATAAATCTATAAATAATTTTATGCAAGCTTATAATGAATAAAAGTACAGAGGATTGTAGTCTTTCAGCCAGAATTAACTGAAATGTGTGTAACTGATCTGATAACCCAGAAGGGAAAAGAGAATGATATGTTATGTTATTGCAAGTTGTAACAACAATGCTGAACTCTTACTAAAACCCTCACCTTTTCAACTGGCCAGCCAGCTTCTTGCTTTAGATTAACAACAATGGTGGCACATACATTTTATCCACACCTTTCTATTGATAGTCACGGTGTGCCACTCAAAAAGTCTTTAGTTTGTAACCGAAAAAAGCCAAAAGAATTTACAAGCTTATGATGATTTGTTCTTTTGCAGCCAATAAGACCAATACTCGGTCATCTCTCAAAGATTTTGTTTTCTTTCCATTTTTTAGATAACTTGAAGAATATACTTCCTACAAGAAGTCACTTGAAGGACCAACAATACCTAATCACAGTTTATCCCTTTATTCATTCATAAACTGAATCAATAACACACCTTAGAGTTACGACACAACAAGCAACAGAATGGTTCATTTCATAGTAACCATGAATAAGCTATACACAGTTTTTCACATTACCACTAATTGGAGCACAAGAGCGTATCAAAACAGCAGCCCCAGCTCCTTCCTTATCCGCCACCACATTCAGCATCATGTGAAGACCATAGCAAAGATAAACATAGGCATGCCCACCAGCTCCAAACTGCAAAATAGACACAAACACATCCCAATCTTACTCTAGAAAACCTTAATTAGCATCAGAGATTCAAGGTGAGAATAAAGGTGCAATCTTACAACAGGGGCAGTTCTAGAAGTGACGCCAAAACGACCGTGACAAGCCGAGTCGTCTGGTCTATACGCTTCAACCTGTCTGCCATTGATTCAGTGTTAAATCACAAAAAAGCTAAACGACAAAGTTGCATGCTTTTCCTAACGCGAATAGCGTACCTCGGTGATCCGAAGAACGACGTCGTCTCGGCGAAGAAACTTTCCCAGTAAACGTGGGGCGAGTTCCAGGGCATCGATTTGGAAGAAATCGCGAGGCAAGATTTTCATTTCAACGGGAGTAGTGACTGGTTCTGTTGATGGGTTGGGTTTGACCCGGAGCGAACGCCGAACCGGTTCGGTTTGTTGAACCGGTAATCTGGGTTTGGCCACTCGTTTGAAACGGTGGTTGCGTTTCATGACGGTGCCACGGAAACGGAAGGAGGCAAATACGTCGTCAGAGTCAGAAGATTGAGAAGTTGAGTTGCGCTCCAATGGCGTTTTGGTGGGAATGGAGCGTCCCAAAGACATGCCGCAGAGTTGCATATCCAATACCTTTCTTTTTTCTTTACTTCTCTATCTCATTTTCTCTCCTCAAAATAACCATAGCTTTTAAAAAAAATTAAGTAATTATTTGGATTAGGAGTGATTTGAGAGAAAAGTAAAAAGTTTAGTGGTTTGGATTAAAAATAATAATAAAATTTAAGTAAAAAGTTCGTGAAAATTTATAAGTAATGTGATAAGTGTGATAGATATTTTAATATTTTTAAATAAATAAAATAGTAAAATTACAAATTTATCCTTATGTTTAAAAATAATTTAAAATAAAATATAATTAATTTGTTTGGTGTAATTGAATTATTTTTTTCTATTGATAAAAATATACAATTACATATTTATTGTTTGAGTTGAAATTAATTTTAATGAAATTTATGTAATTTGTTGGTTTCATTGATGAAATATTTTTTAATTTCTAAAAATATAAATTTATCTAAGTAGTAAAAATAAATTTGAAATAAAATTTAATTAATTATATGTATATGATACTTTTGTGTTACAAGAAAATTATTTTCAGTACACTTCCTCAAGTAATATAAAAATTATAATTTTCAAATATTGTTGATACATGAATTTTTTTTTAAAATTATATTGTAAAAATAAATTATATGTATATTGCAGTATGTTATAAGAAAATTATTTTTAATATGGTTCATCAAGTGAGTTTGATATAAAAATTAGAATTAAAAGAAATTGTTCATATATGCAATTTTTTTTAAATTGTATTGTCAAAATAAATAGAAAAATATATTATTTTAAAAGATATGAACAAGGTTCTAAATTTCATAAATAAATAAACATAACACAATTAGATAAAAATAGTTAATAACATTAAAATAATAATACATCTAATATTAAATTGACACATTAATAAAAATAGCATGACATGTTATTTTGAAAAGCCGTTCAATTTGGTTCTACACCTTGTCCATTCTCTGTTCCACTCCTTCAAATCGCTCCACATGCATTTGGAAATAATTAAGTGTAGTGTTCATATGAGTCTGCAAATGATCCAATTAGTGTCCATATGTGTTTGCAGATGATCCAACTTAATATCCATGTGCATATTCAAATTATCCAATCTTTGATCGATGTGAATCCTCAAACTATTTAATCCTTCTTGCAACTCTTGAAAACCAAACATCTGACCATGGTAGGGAATTGGGGAACTATTCCTTCGAGTGTAAGTTGTTAAACATGATTGTCCGCTTGTGGTGGCTCTTCACCATCTTCGTCATCATCATCATTATCATCATCAGCCATCCCATATTGTCACATACCATTAACATGAAAGATATTTAGTTTGTGCAATGTTTTTTTGTCAAAGTAATTTGTCCAACCCAGATGCACACATCTTTCACGGGATAAGTTGATGTTGAAGACAATGAATATGCGTGAAAGAGTCATATTATTATCCTTGCATTTGAACATGTGTTGCATAATGTAATAAGGTCAATTAATCAATATATTATTTTTTATGGACCATAACATAAAAATGTCTTCTTACAACAATTGAACGAATTTTTAATTGAAATAAATACATTATTATGAATAATTAAAACATCATTTGTAATTATAATAAATCTAACATGTTAAACAATCAAATACTCCAATTATATCTAAATACATGTAATAATATTTAAAATTAATAAATATTTTAAATTAATATTATTTCTATATCTTCTAAAACAATCATGAACACAAATATATATAGTAATCTTAAATAACCTACAGTAGCCTTAATATAATATATAAAACTAACTTAATCAATTAAGTAAAAAAAATATACTGTAACTGTAATCGATTATCAAAACTACGGTAATCGATTATAGTTATAAAATAGAGCCACACAGGTAAGGCATCAAACCTGGAATTTTCGTACACAACACCGTGCTTGCTGCACCAAAACACCAGGAGTTGTGCTTTCGGCACCACTACCACGCTTGCAGCACCACCACCACACTTCCGACACCACCACCAACACACCACAAACAGCCCTTCCTGCACCAACACTAGCAAATCACGAACAACGCTTCCTTCCTGCATCAGTACCAGCACCACGAACAACGCTTCCTACACCAGCACCAGCACCACGAACATCGCTTCCTAAACCAGCACCCACTGGTTCCACCAGCAACGACACTTCTTACACCAACACCTACCGCTTTCGACGATGAACAAGGCCACTTACAATTTGACACTTCACTGGATGCAGAACACAATTTATAACCAAAGTTTCACATTCATTTCAAACTATCAACACTGGCATGAGTGCTTTCCTGGGAATCTCTGTGAAGTTATGGGAATCTCTATAACGTAACTTCTAAGAGGTGCTTTAGACTCTCTCACGTTCTCAGTTTCTTTGCTTGTCATAGTGAAAAGATAATAATAAAATAAATGCATGAGTGAGTGAATGATGTTAGGCACTGAAAGAGGACATCAATATAAATTTATAAAAATGACGTGGCTTTCCTTCAAATATCTTCCTTTCGCAGAGACGCTCTTCGCCCTTCCCCCCTCATTTCTTCGCTCACATTTACTTTCAGATCAGCAGAAACAAACCGATACATATCCTGCAAATCCGTCTCTCATTACAGTCGAATTACAATTACGAAATTGCAAACACATTGTAAGTGATTAATATCTTCATTGAGAGAGTAAGTATTTATATTTGTAGTTTGAAAGTTTATTAAAATTTGCTATATAATAATTTGATATTATATGCTAAAATCATATTATGGTCATCATTTTTATTGTAAAATAATTTTTAAACATGATATAAATATGATATAGTCACTGTAAAATTGTAAAATAAGTAGAGTTTGTGGAAAAGATTCTTGATTGGATTTGCTTATCTTTTGATCTAACCAAGTTAGTCTCCGACAAATATTAGGACACTGGTAAATCATATTCGTGGACCTAAATATAGAATCAAATGAATTGTTTTGTTTTCAATTCTTTTAGAAGTTCTTTTTGCTTCTCTTAGTGAAATTCTACTTCATCTACCACATATTTTAGGTTATTATTCTTACGAGCCTGATGTTTAATGATATGAAATTAAAATTTTATCTTCTTTCTTTTAACTAGTATTTAGATTTTATTTTCATATTTTAACAAATGTATAAGAAATATACATTCGAGAATAACATACATTGATAACATTCGTTAATAACATACTTGATATCAAGTTAAAACACTAATTGATTCCTATAGAAGACAAACTAATAGATATTGGTATAACTTATGAAGATTGAGAAACTAAACATTAATTCGCAAAACCATAATTTAATTTTAGATTATAAAGTGAGTAAATTATGTGTCCTTATTATAAATAGAAATTAGTTAAAAATTAAATATTAACAAAAATAATAAAAGTTTATTAGGGAGTGAAGAATTGTAAATCTTATTATTCAAAAGTGTTTAAAGGTTGTTAATTTATTTGGACAAAAATTAGAGGAAATATAAATATGTTAAATATATTAAATGGTCATAAATTCATTTAAAGTTTGTGTTGTTAAAATAGATGATGTTGACACACCATTTGTTTGGTTAGTGATTTTTGCATGATTTTCTTCTATAAAAGTAGAACTTCATATTCTTTATATTTGGAATACACTTGCATATCAACATGTGTTTTGATAATTTTGCATTTGAATATGTGAACCATATAATTTGTCTTCAAATTAAAGAATAAAGAAGAGGATAAAAACTTGTAAATTTCTACATCCATCTTGATTAATTACAGAGTAGATGCTTAAATTATTTTATTTCATATCAAATTTGGATTTTTCACAAGTAACAAATTAAATGTTGGTTAAACAAAATCTGAGCATGAAAATGAGACAATGTGTTTGTATTTAGAACCATTAATCCTAGGTAAAAGTCGCAATCTTTTAGGTTTTTTTATTCACATATTGGTCTTAATGTAATTTAAAAAAAAAAAATAGAAGTGTTAGAAACACATATGTACAAGAAACAGATAGCAAAAGAGAGATAAGACTTCTAAGATCTTCCCATTTTACTTAAAAAAAAGTGAATAGGATTATGATGTGCTTGCCATTTTACTTAAAAAAAGTCAATATGAATTATGATGTGTTTTTGTTAATGCAAGTTTAATTTTGTTGCCATATGATTTTGATTACTTATTGTTTTCTTATTTAAAATTTTACTTTTTGTGTAAATAATATAAGAGTTCATCCAATTTGTAAATAAAAATCAATCATAAGTTAGAAAGCTTTCGACTAGATATTTTTTATATAAAATAATTTTTCATTTAATATATAATCCTTGTAATATAGAAAGGAAATCACATCTCCGTTATTAACATGTGGGATTTTTAAAAGAAATCGTGAGTTTTAAAAATGTAAGATTTAAAACATTTTGAAAATATTTCCAAGTTAACTAGACTTTGATGAGTTATCTAATGATTTTGAAACCAATTTAGATTATTTTTCGTAAAAGTCTTTAAAGTGATAGTTAACGAAGACAACTCAAATAATAGAAAAAGTAATAAATCATTAGTTTATATTAATTCATTTCATATTGTGTTTAGTCTTTTGCAACCAATAAAAAGTCTCACTAATCAAACATAATTATAATTGGTATTTTGTATCATTTCTAATTTATAAAAGTACACAAAGTCTCTAGGTCATCTATTAATCTCCCATGAGATTGAACAACCAATAATCAAGTTATGTTATAAGGTAAGTTCTCATTAGAGAGGATATATAATTAATATTGTTTACTTCTAAGTCTTAACTTCTTTAAGTGAAGGACATGCAATCAAAATTCTTAATGTGTGGTTTGTCTAATGTACTAGTTTACACTAAGCACTTAGAAAACTTAAACTTTTCATTTACATGTAATATTTAAATAAGATGTGTGTACCTCATTTCATTAGTCATGTCTATACATAAAGGTTTTTATTATACGCGTCCTAAATCAAATTGTTGAAATGTGTGTATTGTTGCTTATCTTTATATCATCATCCTTTCAAAATATGTTTGACTTTAAGATGACATCTTTTGTTGTTATACTCAAAGTATTGGAAATGAGATTCTCTTTTTATTTATTACTTCTATGCTGTTTTGAAAACACCAATTTAAACACACAAACTCATATGGTAGATGCATTGTGTTAGAATCATCTTTGAGATGTGTTCCAGTTTCAAGGTGGTTTTGTAACTTTTAATGTCTTGTATTTAGCAATGCATGTTATATTGAACACGTGGATATTGTCTATAAATTTTAGTTTCTTTTGTGACTTTTAAGTTTTAATTTGATTTTTTTCTTATCTTTATCTTCTATAAACAATATATTATAATTATCTTTGTCTTACCTCTCATGTTTCTATCTCATCTCATTAAGATGTGTGCCTTGCATGGAAGACTTTGTTTGATTTTGATATGTGTCTGGAGCTTTTATATAGTAATCAAAGTCTTTAATATTTTCAAACATCTTATACTAAGAGTTCATCTAATTTCTATTTCACAACACAAATTAATTTTTATACACACCAAAATATATTGTAATTTCTTATCTTAAAAATATTAATCATAAGTATGATGTTAGTTGAATATATGAAATCCAAGAAATTAATAAAATATTTACGTAAGTTGCTTTCATTACATATGTAACCAATATATATGAAATTTAAAAGTAAAAATTAATATAAGTGTTGTTCAAAGTCCTAGTATCTTTGACATTTGATTTTGAGACTTTTTATATTAATAAAAGTTATAAACATATAAGAGTATAAAAAATGAGTAAATTTATGCATTAAATTTATTTAATTGTATAAATGATGTTTGATGTCCTCTCTAACCTCAAATTTGAATTTTAGGTAAGTATGACAAATTGAATATTGATTGGTAAAAAAGAATAACTACAAAGATGAAATAAATAGGTTTTAATATAAAACTCTTTTGATAAATATAAGAGTAATTATAATAAATTTCTTTAAATCTTTCTTAATCTTCAAGTTGTAATTTTTTTAGGTTTTGTTATTCAAAGGTTAGTTTTATTTTAAGAAAAAATTACAAGTGTTGAAATATCAATTTATATATTGTATTATGTAAATATGTAAAGATGTTTAGAAATAGACAACAAGACTCTAAAAGTCTTCCAGTATATTTTAAGAAAATCATATCACAATATGTTTTTGTTAATACAAGTTTGAATTTTACTACATAATTTTAATTGTTTTTTCTTATTTAAATTTTTAGTTTTTATATAAATAATATTTTCAGAATATAAATTAATCATAAGATGAAATTCTCAATTTAATACTTGCTTAGTTTATTTTCAGAATATAAATTAATCATAAGATGGAATTCTCAATTTAATACTTGTTTAGTGAACAAAAACTTTCTTTCAAAATATTGTCCAAAATTTTGATACTTGCAATATTAAAAAAAATATATAGTAAAATTTTCTAATATCACATTATATACTTGATAAAACTTACAATTAATTAGCTCTTTTATATATATATATATATATATATATATATATATATATATATATATAAATAAATAAATGTAATTAGTTATATTTTAATTTTCTTATGATAAGAATTTTTTTTTTAAAATACAGTGTAAGTAAATATTAATATATATTTATATCATGCATTATGTTTTTAAATAAGTGAATATTTGTATATATCTATATTATGTATTATATTTTTAACTACTGATTTAGATAGATTAATAGAATAATTTTTGGATATTATATTCTTTATTTTGAATTATATTTTTTTTAAGTTTTATTATTGAAAGCATAACTTATTGTAATATCTTATTAGAAAAAATATGACAAGGTTAAAATACTATTTATGTATCGTATTTTGTAAACATGTAAAGATGTTGAAGAAAGAGTTTAGAATACTCTAAAAGTCTTTCTTATATTTTTAAGAAATGTAAACGATTTAACAATAGATTTTTGTTAGTGCAGATTTGAATTTTGTTTCTATATAAGTTGAATAAATTTTTTCTTATTTATTTTTTTTTTGGAAAATAATACAAGAGTTCATCTATTTTCAGAATATAAATTAATCATAAGATGAATTTCTCAATTTAATACTTATTTAGTGAAAAAAAAAACATATTGTCCAAAATTTTGATACTTACGGTATTTAAAAAAATTCCAATATCACATATACTTGACAAAAGTCACAATCAATTAGCTTTTGTATAGATTTCATACATATTACATTACAATTCTTTTCTTTAAAATAATGTGTAAAATTTAAAGTGAAATATACACATTTTTCTTTTAAGTTTTAGTTGAAACATTTAATGCAGTATGTTCCTTTTTATTATATATGATAATTGTAAAATTTTTGGGAAAGTAAAAAGGTGAAAGTAAAAATGTCAATTAAAAACATTTTTAAATTAAAATAGTTACTAATAAAAGTAAAAGTAATAGCAGATTTTTTTTTCACATAAATACCAAATAAAATAAGAAAAAATTATACAATAAACAACATAAAAAAAAAACTTTAAAATTACCATTGAAAAAGCTTGAACTAAATCTGGAAGGTTAAGGAAAGAAACCCAGCCCAATAGAAGAAAGAACTGATCCTTCATTGTCTAGACCCTTCTCTCTTCTCATTCTAGACCTTTCCACACTTTAAGACATTATATAACCTTAACAAAACAACCCAAACCCTTATTCTCTAACCCTTCAATCCAATCACAATGGCTCGTTACGGCGAGGGCGACAAGCGCTGGATCGTCGAAGACCGCCCCGACGGCACTAACGTCCATAACTGGCACTGGGCCGAGACCAACTGTCTCGAATGGTCTAGAACCTTCTTCTCCTCCCTCCTCTCCAACCTCACAATTCTCGACGGCGAGGGAAGCCTCTTCGTCAAAACCACCTCGCTCCGCTCCCTCGACGGCGAGGCCTACGTCAACGTCCGCAAGGGAAAAATCATCCCCGGCTACGAGATCAGCCTCACGCTCAATTGGCACGGCGAGGCTAAGGACTCCAACGGAGCTTCGCTTCTCCAAGTCGACGGCACCGTTGAAATCCCCTACATCTCCGACGAGAACGCCGACGAGGATCCCGAACTCAGGGTCACCGTCAACGACGAAGGACCGGTGGGGAAGAGGATCAAGGAAGCAATGCTTTCCAAGGGGAAGCCCTTGATCCTGGAGAAGGTTAGGGTTTGGGTGCAGAGCATGGCCAGAGGCGGTCCTGTTAAGGACGAATTGGAACCCAAGAAGGCGGCGCCGTCTCCGTCTCCATCACCGGCGCCGGCCACTACGGCTGCGCCGAAGAAGGAGAGTGCGACGGCGACGAAGAAGAAGGAGAAGAAGGGAGTGAAGAGTATTAGCATGACGGAGAGGTTTAATTGCAGGGCGAAGGACTTGTTTGAGATATTGATGGATGAGAATCGGTGGAAGGGTTTCACGCAGAGCAATGCGAGGATTAGTAAAGAGGTGGGTGGTGAGTTTAGCATTTTTGATGGGTCGGTGACTGGAAAAAATTTGGAGTTGCAAGAGGGGAAGTTGATTGTGCAGAATTGGAGGTTCGGAAGCTGGAACGATGGAGTTCAATCCACAGTAAGTGTTTTCCCTTTTTTGTTAACTGTTAGGTGAAAAAAAAGCCAAGTAATTTTGACCTAACTTACAGAATGGTAATGCGTGTGTATTTGCAGGTGAGGCTTGTGTTTGAGGAGCCTGAAGCGGGTGTTACGGTTGTGAAGCTGACTCATACTGATGTGCCTGAAGAGGATAGGTGGGTGTTTGCTTTCTTGGGATTGGTCTATGACAGTTATGTCTTTTTTGTTTTATGTTGTTTGGTTTGATTTGATGAGGTGGTCTGGTTTTGTATTGACACAGGTATGGGAATGCAACTGTGGTGGAGAATACCGAAAGGGGGTGGCGGGATCTTATCTTCCAGAGGATACGTGCTGTTTTTGGTTTTGGAATTTGAGATCTTTGTGATTGTATTCCCTGAGTAATGGATTTTGACTTGATATTCATTAGTAAGGAAAGATTAATGGATAATTGACATTATTGGATATTGTGGAATGCAATACTTTCTGCATCTGAGGTTGTGCAACATGACATGTCTGGTTTGAGTGTTGTCTGTGATTAATGTCCGTTGGAGGACAATGAATAAATTGAAATCTGAGAAATCACCTTGCTTTCAAATTGCATATCACACGTAAAGTAAATTTAGAGAAGATTATTATCGTGTGTTTTTGTTAAGTGTGCTGCAACAAGATTGTCTGGATTATTTTCGGATGTTTATTTAATGAGATTAAGCATTTTAGCTAATGGGAATTCTCTGACATTTGGATATGCACTGAGTTTTAGAAATTTCCTGGGACCCTCAAGCTCCAACCTTCAAGTTGCATATATTTAGAGACGTTTTGTTTAGAAACCATAGCTTTCATGTCCTAAGTGTAAAAGTAAGAAATTTACGCAATACTAAACACTGTTAATTGGTATCAATCATCCTCGTAATTAGATGGTATTATGGTGCTGATTAGTGGAAGAGATTGTGCATTGTGGCTTTTTGCCTGGTAATGTTGCAGTTGGAATGGTGGTGCAGAACGTTTGCGGAAGCAGATCATTTAAATCTTTCTTTCGATATCAATCAGCTCGCTTCTTCTGTTTGTCAATATAAAGTTATGCAATTTTTGAATGTTGAATATAATCTCAGTGCATATTTTGACAAGGCGTAATATCTAAGTCTATTTTAGTGACGCAGATTAATATGAGCACAGTTCAATTATATTTAAATGTTAATTTCAATAAATGTAAATAATAAATTTATCAATCTAAGTAATGGGGTAAACCTACGTAGGATTGGCTATGGAATTAAAAGAGATATTAAAAAAATTTTATTGTACACAGAATATTCTCCACACATTGTTCTAAATATGACAATCCAGGATTAATTTTTTTCAAGAGACGTGACTAAATATTATTTCACCAACTTGATAATTGATTTTAGGACTAAACTGCATCACAAATGCAAATTAATTTTTTTCCGGAGAATTAAAAAATTGGATTTGTATAAGCTGTTTCTCAACTTGAAGAAAATGTATGTAAGTTTATTCAAGACAGTTTAGCTCACAACGAAAAAAGTCAAAATCTGGGGGAAAAACAAATTAGTCGTCGCCTGAGAGATTCGAACTCTCGCGGGGAAACCCCATGTACTTAGCAGGCACACGCCTTAACCACTCGGCCAAAGCGACGTTGTTTAGTATCATATTCTTACTATTTCTATTAAATAAATACTTTAGGCTTCAGTATTCAACAGGTTCACTAAGGGATACTTTCAATTGGAGTGACCTAGAGGAAATATCTCCTTGGTTAAAACTAAGGACCAAAACCTTATTCAGCTCCAAATCCAACCCTTATAAGTGAATAAAAACCAATTATTAATAGAGAACAATTGTAAGCTTTTTCAGTCATTAATAGAGAACAATTGTAAGCTTTAAAATGGTATTAAAATATGCAGTTTTTTCTTCCTCTAGTGGTTGAGAGGGAGGGGGAAACACTGAGCATCATCCTTTCCCACTTAAATTTCTTTCAGCTATGGTACACAATTCCATTAATAAATATGATATACAACTGCATGCGGTTGCCAACATACAAAAAGTATTAACAAAAAAGGTAAATACATCGGAAGATTAGTTTTTTCAATTGTAACTTTGTTGGCTCATTTTTGGCCAGGGAACAGAAGAAGTATCATAAAAACTTTTGGATCATTTCTCTGACTTCTTCAGTAACTAGCCAGGCCTTATGGCCTCCAATCACTTCTGCTTTCATCTCTCCATCTTTCCACAGCTGCAAACAATTCACGTTTTCCCTTTTATTTTCCTATTATTGGATATCTAAATCATCCTTTCTAGTGACAAAAATTACTTTTTTTATGCTACCATATCCAAAAATTAACTTAATAGGAGACGCACCTGAATTGTTGGCATTTTCTGTACAGTGCAGAACAGCAAAACAAACAGCAGTCAAAATGAGCACACAACATTATGCAGCACGCTTTTACTGAAATAATTAAGAATGAAAATCACACTCACAGATATGTTGCCTCTCTTGACTAGAGTCTGGGGTACTTTATTCACATCCACGTAATAAAATTTGACTCTGAAACATGCAAGAATAACAAAACAAATGAATGAGTAGCAACATGAGTAGCAACATAAATTTGCTTTGGATTAACAAAGACAATGGATTATAGACAGTCCATTCAAATGTCATATTTTTTACGTATACAATGTTCGAACAATTAAGCTAGAATTCATGATTTTTATATAAACTTCTATTTAGCTGATCCTAGTGTTCACTTCAAATGTTACATGTAGCTATGCAGAATTGATATCAGATTAATATAGTTTTGCTTTGAAGGAAAATATCATGAGCATATATATCTGCAGAAAACACAATGAGCAGTTTACTTGTTGTGAAATTCAGCTGCTAATTTTTCCAACTTGGGCTTCAAATAGATGCATTTCCTACACCAAGTAGCCATCCTACATTACAAAAATAAACACAAGTAATCAACTCAACATATCTATCCTCAAAATCATTGTATATCTTGTTATACTTTAAAAGATTAAAAATTCCCTCTTTTGAGTAGTTATTAAAAGTAGATATTTGATTTTAGTGGTTATCAATGAATACTTAGTTTAACTCAGTCATTTAAACTTATCTACCTTATTCCTCATACAATTTTAAGAAATCTGGTTTTATTATTATAAATAGTTGTATTATAGAAGAGATATTCTTCCGCAATTTCTTCAAATATGAATTGTAGAATTCCATGAAACAAAATCTTGAGGAGAAAATGATGAGAAAGTTAGTAACTATAGAAAAAAGAGAGAGAGTAAGAACCAATCAATGAGGATAGGTTGTGACTTGTCGTGGGCAAGAAGAAGAATTTGATCAAGGTGGTCGGAATCATTGATTTCTTCCATCTCAACCTCACTTGGTCTTGACAAATCTGGCCACATCGCTTCCACACGAAAATTTCTCCTTTTCATCTTTCTTTCTCTCTTTCTGCTTCCAACCCATATGCTCTCACACCCACCACCACTCCTGTGACAAAACAGATACCCTCTCCCACTCCCCAAGCACTGTGCCCACTGTTCATCTCTCTGAAAAACCTCTCCGTACACAAACTGTGAACACGCCCCTATTACAGACATACCCTTTTGCACTCCAAGCTCTCCTCTTCACAACACAATCAAAAAAATGATCTTGTTTATTGCCAAGGAAAAAGGAACACAATCATTCTCGCTGGTTTCTTAGGTTTATGGGACAGAGCACGGACTTAGGTTGTTGGTCTGAGATTCTGTGAAGCTGGTTTGAGAAAATCAATAAATAATGTTTAGTTTGATTAAAAAAAAAAGGTTCAGAAAAATGGCGCAACACAAGGAGAAGGCTTATCCAGAAGGTGTGTTAAGAAATATAAATCCAAGGGTAAAGAATATTTGGCCCAAGCGTTTCGGATAAAGCTCCAATCCTTATTTTGAAAGGCATTTTGGAAGATTATGTAATTTTTGTTTTTCCTTTTCATTCTACTTTCTATACAACTATTTGTGAAATTAGGTCGGACTCTAATGAAAATAAATCTTGGTGAGAATTTGAATTTTGATTTATAACGTTATATAATGTCAACCTTTATACTAGATCTAACTTTTGTGAGCTCATTTTGGTACTATTTGAAAATAAGATAGAAATGGTCTGAGAGTATTCTTATTTGATATTGAATTAATTTTTAAAAGTAATATAATAAGTTATAATTTTGCTTTTGCGCTAAAGGTTATAGCAGTATGTATATTATCAAATGTTTATTAATTTTAAAATTAAGGCATGCTCGTAAAATCTCCATAATCAAGACTATATAATCCTACATGATGAGGATAAAAAAAAAAAAACTCACATTAGCACTTAACAAATATAAAATTATTTTATACTTTTTGTTTTAAAAATAAAAATAAAACTCCATTTGTTATCAATACTTATTTTTTATTATTGACACATAATAATTCATCTTTTTGACAAACTTGATTCGTTGATGACGTTTTACGTATTACAAATTGATATTTATTATATATTTGTTACTGATGATGATATTTAATATTTAAGAATAGATTTTATTTTAGAATAGATTTTATTTTAACATAGTTATTTCAAAAGTAACATTATAGAATAAGATGACAATTGAACTGTGTTTTTTTTTTCAATTTTGATATATAATAATTCTTTTATATATAATATTTCGTTTTTTATTTTTAAATTGAGATTATGTAAATATTTGTTTTGTTTCTGTCTTAATATTTATTCTATTTTAAAATATTAAAAAACTATTAATTAATAGGTAAATAAACAACTCATATTAATTTTTATTAGATATTTAATTTTGTAACTTTTTATTTTTAGATTATACGGTTGATTATTTTTATTTTTTTATAATTATTTAATCTATATTCATTTTTATTTTATACTCTTATTTAATATTTGTATAATAGTAATTAAATATCAGAGAAAAGATATGTATTCTTTTAGCATTAAATATTTAATAATTTTATCACGTTCTTTTTAATGTGATTTTAATTTTTTTGTTAAAAAGTATTTGATTGATATTTGAAAGCCTATTTTCTTTTGTCGACAAAGCAGTGTACAAATGAAGCGTTTGGACAAAAATATACAGCATGATTAATTAGACCCATTATGCATGTTCGCAAGGGCCATGTTCAAGTATGCATGGTCACAATGGTGCCACAGCCAATACTGCATCTAAAATGAAACACGAAAAAAGCAAGAGATATAAATTATAAAGAGTAAAATGACTACTTGAAAGCGATTAGGAGTGTGGAAAGAAAATATGGTGGTGGATAAAGTAATTTTCTTCCGTCAAGTGTAAGAAGTTGGGCCGTTAGACATACTACAAATGGCCTTCTGTTGCGTAACAGTTTCTCACTAATATCTAACAGGCAATTTAACCGGAACAACTTGTTTTATAATTGATATTCTTAATAACGTAAAAAATCCTTTCACAATCTATTATGTTAATATTCTAATTATATTTTTAAAGTTAAATTATATTATATATTATTAAATGATATTTTAAAATGATGTAAAAACATAACTTTTCTTTGTAATTCATTCGTCTTGTTCATGTTAATCCTTAAATTCAAATATATTATAATCTTAAGAACATGGAATAATAACGATAATATCATCCTTATTTTATCTTGATAAATCCGATTAGAAATTAAGGTTTTTCTTAAGTTATCCGTTAGTGTGCGTTTGCCTATAATTGATGATTATTAATAATTTGAATTTTTTTAAACTTTTTTACATGCATATTCTTTTATATTTTTATTCTTACAAATTTTGTTTTTATTGTATACAAGAACTACTCACTGGTAACAATTAATAATCTGAATTATTTTTGTAACTACTTCTTTTACACATTTTCTTTATATTGTAAGTGCTCCTAATGTATAACTATAATTGCATTTCCCATTTTTAAGATATTAGTAATAATGAATATACTGAATATGCTCAATTGTCATCTGCATCAAAATTAGAATAATTGTTTATAACATAATTTTCGGGATTACAAATTAAAAGTCAATATTCAAGTATTTATTTATAATTAAAATATTTTGGTTACTTAGTCTTAGTATCAGAGAGAATACGTAAGTTGTAAATAGATCTCTCTTCGATTAACAAAAAGTAATTTGATTTTAAAACTATTTTTTATGTGCTTATCTTTTATATCTTTAACTGAGGTTTTAGTAACTATTTTTATTATTTTTTATGTACATATCTTTTGTTGTTTTCTTCTATCATAAAAGAAAGTGAGAGCATATAGTAGCTCCAGGAGGATGCGCTAGCTTCTATGAAAAAAAGTAATGAAACATCATGGTATCATTAATTATGATTCCGTGATTTGTAGTGGATATAAGTAGTTTGTGTAAGATATCTTACTATTTTTAATTATATTTGCTTATTTTAGTTTGAATTTTTATTAATTTTTAATGTTCTTCTATTATGCTTTTAAGTTACATTAATTTTAATATTTTAAAATATATTAGTTTTTTTAATATATCAAAATTAGCATAGCTTAGAAGCATAAAAATTTGGACTTGATTTTTTTAGATCAAACTGGTCATATATTATAAATTATACAATTATCGATAATTCTGTCAAAGAAATAACAAGTTAACCTAACATAACTATAAACACAAACACTTTAAGTTATCTTTTGTTGGGGAGTGTGTTAAAAGTAATTATAAATAAGTAAATTTTGATATAAAAATGACTAAACATCAAATTATCATATAGAAGGATACAAGATTATGAACATGCAAAATTAACATAGAGATCGCTAAATTTTATGATAAATAAACATTTGAAGATTCTAAACTCTAATTGTTTGTTTATTATAAAGATATATTAGTGCTAGTTTAACTTATCTGGAATCGTGTGTGTAATTAAAATCAATCAAATAGAATCTGAAGATTGTTCTAGAATGAATCAAATGCATAATCACTTAGTCCATTTAGTAGTTTCAGATACTGATTGATGTCATTTGATTAGTTGACAGATTAATTGAAGATGTTTCAAATTAGTATACAATGAATTATAGACTGTATATTAAAATACTCATTTTTTAAAATTCTTTAAACTTGTATAATGAAAAATGGTATGAGAATAAATCGAAAGAAAATATTTAATTTAAATAAAATTTAAAATAGTTTAATATATATTAAACAGTAAATCATTGATAAAATAAAAAACAAATCACTGCATAGTTTATCAATTTTAGTTACGAGAGAACAGCACTGGTCCTTCTGTCTGTGAGTATTCTACTTATTATATTGCAATTCAATCATTACAATAAACTTGTCTGATCTCCTTACTTTCTTAACATGTAATTATTAAGAATAAAACTTATTTTGGGACAAAATCTAGATCGTTTCAAACTAGTTTGCACACTATGATTAGCTGTTCTTAAGATATCGATCTCATAGTACATAGAAAGAAAATTAAAAGAAAATGCTTGAGCGGAATCCAAGAATTATAAAGCAGTGTAGTGATGCCAAAGGGAAAAAGTTAAAGACATGGCCACATTGCTCCTGATATGAAGGTTCTCCAAAGATACATGGAAGATGAATACCCTAATTGGCTCTTTTTCAACCTTGTGTTAAGTCTTTTTTCCTTGTTTACAATACCCTAGGCCTTTTATTACTTTTCTTTTGTGGTGTGGATATTCTGGAAATTAAATTTATTTTGCCTTACTTATTTGTCTTTTCTTGAACAATCTTCATAATTATACTATGCAGGCTAGAAGAAAGAGGTTTTTGCATAAAATGATTATGCAAAAATTGGTCATGTGATGGTTCATATGTAGGGGTGTGCATAAGCATTGCTTGATAAGTTTGGCTGAGATGGAAGAACAAAAATAGTAGTAATTTTCGGCATGCTTGTTGGGACTCAAGAGTGTAAGAGTGAGTGACACTCATGTGTTGTTGGTCTATCTCTTAGAAATAAACTTAGAAATAATGAGGTCGGTGGATCAACAGACCTTTTGTTTTCTTTCTTTTATAAAGAAAAGAAAGAGCTTTGTGTTATTTTATTATTACGAGGTGTTATTGATTCTTTTTTGGCAATAAATCCATTATGAACCTTTGTCAAAGTTATTTATTAAATTAAACTTATTTATTGTTTATTTTGAGAATTTGGTTTTTGAATAACTCAATTGGCAACGTAATAGAAAATTAGTTAATTTTGGTTTTTTAGGAAACGAATTTTGATAATTCCTTTAAATTCTTTATTTTTTCTTATTATTTTTTGAAGAAAAGTTGAAAATCCTTATCAGAATTTCGTTCTCTGATCACTAAATTTCAAGTAGATTTTCAACTTTTAGTCATACAGTTTACGATTGAAAATTTGGCGAAAAATCAAATTTTGAGTGAGTTTTTCAATAAGACTGTTCACAGTTGAAAATTCAGTTTGATAAAACTTAACTTTAATTCTTTTTTAATAATACCAACTGTATTAACTTATATTAAAAAAAATTATAAACTAAGTATGAGTTTAGATATTATACTGAATAAAAATGAAAAGATTAAGTAATATATAAAAAATAATTTATAAATTTTTATTTTAAATTAAAGATAACATTAACTTTTTAAGTGAATCTAATTCATGTCTAGTTATGTTAAAATTTTATTTTTTTTATATTTTTCTCATTTATTTATCCAATAATAATGATAATTTAAAAGGTAGAAATTTATTAATTTACATTGATTTGATTCGGATTTCATTTTTTTTCCTCGATTTTCTGAACAGGAATTCAGTCTTTGGAAAGTGAATTTTAAAAATAAATAGTGTATATATAAAGTTGAAACGTGATTATTTTAAATGAGTTTGTTGTCAATAAAAGTAAGTTTAATGGTATTTTTAGTTTACATTTTTTATGATAATAAAAACTATTATAAATAAATTATATATATTTATTTATTTATCGTTGGTGACATTGACGGTGGACTTGTTGAAAAAAGGAATGGTTGAAAAGAAAGGGGTCGGGGCTCGTCGGCGATGATGATGCTATGTCTAATCCAGTGCCTTGCTGGAGTTGAGAAGGTCTAAGATTTTAGTTGCTTCCTCTGATGGTGGAGTCCAGTTGGCTGTTGCCTTTTCTGAACCACGTTAAATAACTTTTTTATAAATATTTATAAACAAATAAATTTATTTATTTTAAATAAAACTCAAATATAAATATAAACAAATAATATTAGAACATTTTTATTAGTTAGTTTATGTATAACCCACATTTTAATATGTAAAAGATTTTTTATGTTTATAAAAGGGCTTTTTTAAAAATATATATATATATATATATATATATATATT
>Ga0209489_101379_pt1 | contig 49735 bp, 35 predicted proteins | sample SiratrowhiteBW_FD_187527 | JGI IMG/M metagenome (GOLD analysis project Ga0209489, IMG submission 187527) | Root nodule microbial communities of legume samples collected from California, USA - Siratro white BW (SPAdes) (version 2) | ecosystem: Host-associated > Plants > Roots > Nodule | place...
AAAAAAACAAAAAAAAATTTTTTTTTTTTTTTTTTTTTTTTTTACTTTTATTAATTTATTTTTGTATGTTGAAGATATGACCCAAATAGGGTTTTGGGAATCTGACCCAAGATGGACCTGAAGTAGGCTTGGTGTTTTGGGTCCATCTTTTTGAAAGACGTGGACCATTTAAATCTAGATAGTGACGTGGTTCCTTTTCTTTGGAGTTAAGCACATTATTAGTTATTAGAGAACATAAAATAATCATATATATGTTTATTGTTTTTATCTTATTTTTAATAGGTTGAATTTTAACTTATTGTTGGTATAATATTACGAATTCAGAGAAAATCAATACTGTTGACAAAACAAGTGGACTACTACACAATTGTGCACGAGGAATTGACAAGAGAAATAGGAGCAGCTGGTCTACAAAAACATCTCTCAAAATCAGTTTTTGTTGTGGTGATTGGAAGCAACGACCTCTTCGGATACTTTGAGTCAACAGATCTTCGTAAGAAAAGCACCCCACAACAGTTCGTGGATTCCATGGCCTTCTCACTAAAATTGCAATTACAGGTACCACACATCCACACATATAAACTTTTGTGTCATTTACTTTGTATTTTTTTTTTTTGTTTATTTCTGGGAACTTCTTAAATTTGTGTAGAGATTATACGATCATGGTGCACGTAAATTTGAGATTGCGGGAGTTGGGACACTGGGATGCTGCCCTGAATTCAGGCTGAAGAACAAAACGGAATGCGTTGTGGAAGTGAATTACTGGTCTGTAAAGTACAATGAAGGCCTTCGATCGATGTTGATGGAATGGCAATCGGAGAATGGAGGGATAATATACTCCTACTTTGACACTTATGCTGCCATCAATGACCTCATTCAGAGTCCAGCTTCCTATGGTATTCTCGTTTACTACCGCACTCTCCTATTTTTTCTCCTTATTATATTGTTAATAATAAAATAATCAAGTTATCACATGCACACATGGGGCTAAATTTAAATAAAATCTTGTTAATATTTGATGTATTAAATTTAAAGCCGTTTTTATCAAATATTTTTCTTTTAAATTTCTTGATTGATATCTTTAAAAAATTTCTTGGTAGAAGAACCAAAAGCCTGGATATAAAGTACAATTAAACTTTCAGTGACTATAATAAATTTAAACATGCCTATAAAGTTATTAGTATGAATAATACGTGTAATTGTCATAGTTAACTGTTCACCTTTTAGGAGTTGAAGCGGAATAGTAAGTCTATATAACACAACTATATTGTTTTTAAGAAACAAGTGGAGTGGAAAAGTAGTCATTTCCCTCATTTGAATATCAAACTAAAAAGAAAAAATAAAAGCCAAAGCCAAAAAGCATTGTAGAAAGAAAAAGAAAAAGAAAAAGAAAAGACTAAAATGAAAAAAACACACAATTAATGTTGTTATCCAAAAGCATCCCAAGGAAATAAGTGTAATGAGTTGGAAGCATTGGTTTTGGGTGGCAATCAAGGCACTGTTGTTGGGGGCACATTTCTTTCAGCTAATGTTTTAATCTTTTCATTTATTGTTTATTTATTTTAAATCAAACAATTTTTCTGTTATCGTTTATTTAGAATGACTTAAAACATAAAATAAGATCAATCGTTAACTATGAATCATAAATGAACTATTTATTTAAAAATATGGACATGTTATAATTTAATAATTAATAATGTTGAATAATATTTTTTAAAATTATACTTATTAAAAGTTAATTACACTATTATTTTATATAAGAACATATCAATTAATTATTTTCTTTAAATTTTCTTTTAATTCAACATCTTAGAAAGTGTTTGACTTTTTTTTCTCTCTTTTAATTATTTCTTCTATATTTGTTTTGGCTACCAAACGATGTTAAAGTTGTGTTTATGAGATTGGATTGTAATTAAAAAAAGAGTTGAAATCCCTTTTCAGGATTTAGTGAGGTAAAAGGTGCTTGTTGTGGACTGGGGGAGCTGAATGCGAGGGCTCCCTGCCTGCCATTGTCAAACCTTTGTCCTGATAGACAAGATCACATCTTCTTTGACCAATTCCATCCTACGGAGGCAGCTTCTCGTATATTTGTTAATAGACTTTTCGATGGTGCTTCAGCTTACACATCTCCCATTAATATGAGACAACTAGTAGCAGCCTGAACTTCAGGATTGGTGAACTCTTCAATGACATCTTTTTGTCTTTATCTAACTCAATATTAAAACCGAATGTGATGTTGGGGAGGAAAAACAAATTCCAAAGCCAGGCTTCATGAAAAATTATCTCTGGTTAGCCAAATATAATATGCATTATGTTACTTGGAGGGGATCACATATATAAATTGGCACAACATGGGATGAAGGTGCATCCCGACAAAATGCATTCCTGTAAGATGGTTTTTATACTAGTTTTAATATTCGTTAAACCTAACAGACTTTTGATGAGAATCCTATCAGTTATGTTTATATATGATTAAATCTATTCACTCTCTAAATTTTGTACATGCTACTAATTTTTTAGCTGCCGTTGACAAACAATGTAAAAGACTCTGCTATAGGAAGATATAATTCTCCAAAAAGGATGCTCAATAAAAATGTTTGCATCTCATCTCGATATAAATGTTATACCATGACACATGACCAACAGATAAAACTTTCAGTCACGACTTATCAAGAACTAGAGAAAATGTCTTCAAAGAAAAGTTTTAAGTCGCCTTTTTCAATATCGAATTTCAACAATTTCTCCATGGCATCCTGCATTCCATTCAGAAATATAAATAAACATATATGAAAGAGTAAACAATGTCCAAAGCTGTCTAATTTGACTCTTGAAATTGAAATTTTACCTCGTATTGACGATCTTGGGCATAGATGTTCTCATTGCATAACCGCTCGATATGATTATTATTTGAAACGGCATCCAACACAGCAGCTGATCTTTTTACGATTTCCTCAGGTACACCTGCATGAACGGTGCAGCTTGTTTCAAGGAAAGAAAAAAGAACAGAAAATAAAATATGCTTATATTTTTTTTTATCAGAAGAAAGGAAAGAACAATATGCGTTGTGTATTTTTTTTTAATCAGGAAATATCATTTTTAAGAAGCAGTTTTGTTAATTACCAGCAAGCAGTGCACAATGCAGCCCTGCAGGATTCCAAAAACCGAACACATCATTTTCATTGGTATTTCAATTGATATTGCAAAAAAAATGTTAGTAACAGAATCTTCAACACATTTTTTAAGACACTTCTCTGTGCTGGAATTTATTAAAATTCACCAAATGATGTATTAAAGAATGTGTTTAACATATCTTTATTGTGTTAGAAAGTATATCTCTAATATTCTAGACATAATATACCGAATAAAGCAAAGGCATACCGTAGCTATGATGCGCATGTCCAGGGACAAGCCTGCGACAAAAATGATAATAACAAAGATGAAAATCTCCTCGAACAGCAGACCCACTACAATTCTAAACTATCTCAATAGTCTAGACAAAGTACAAGGGCAAAGTACAATGAAAGCTCCTCTGCCTAGGGCATTGCATAAACCAAATACTATCATTTGCATATTTTAATGTTCAGGATGAGCCCACCAAAATAGATGCATGCTTAAATGTATCATTTTTGGCAATCAGTTTTCATCTATAGTCTTAGACTAAAAAAATTGCATCTATTACATTAACTTTTTTTAAATACACAAACACATATGTTTGTTATATTGTCGGATCAAGTGAAGTACAATAACGTTCCTAGTATACATCAAGTCATTCTTTTGACATCAAATAACCTTACGATGGTAAATATAGTTCTTAGCATACTGCATGGCAGAATCAACAAAACATACCTGTATAAAAATACAATGTCGTCAATATATGTGGAATTGTCGTCAGGCCTCAGTATACTCATTGTGTAAAATCGAATCTGCTCAGACTGAAATAGTCCAAAGGAATTATGTTTATGATCACTCAACCGAGGAGTTCAAATACTTCAAACTCCTTGCAGAAGTATAAGTGCATATAACCTTGGTCAAGGAATGTCCATGCAATAAATCCATGAGATGAGTGCACACAAAAACCTACAAAATTTGCACAACAAATGAGAGTTACAATCTCTATGAGAAACCGCATTGAGTCAATTCGCCAGTTGTTATTATATTTTGGATACTCTTGGTTCTGAGTTAATACTTCATCTTAATAAAATTTCCTGATAAATTTTAATAACAATGCAACAACAATGTCCTAAAAACCTAGTGTTTGAGTGTATAAAAACTTTTTTTTTTCATCACAGAACTACTCTCATGAAACATGGAACATGATTGGCTAATGAATATACAATCATGTGGAACGATCATTGCCAGTTAACTAAAAAAAATAACAAAACTAATTGTACATCTTAACATTTAACTTTATTTTACCATTTACTACCACGCCTTTTTATCTCTAAGAACAGTTAGACGAGCCAAGTTGACTGATTCAGTCTAACATAAGTTACCTAAAATTATATGGATTTGACCTATTTTGTAAAAGAGCTATAATTTTCAGTGTAACCTGACTTCATAGAGTTCATAGATCATTTTAACTTGCTTCAAAAAAAATTTAAAAATAATAAATAAATAAAAAATATGTATTTTCAAAATTTAAATCATATCACTAAATTTGAATTTGAATTTTAGATATAATAATTTGATATATAAATAAATATAAATTATATTTAACATATATTTTTAGATAAATAATATTACTTTAACTTTTTTAAATATAATTATTATTTTATAAAACGGATCAAGTTTATGGATCGAATAAACATAACCTTATTTAGATCACAAAAATCCTAACTCAACTCAATGCAAACCACAGTCTTTTTGTCTGATTTAACCTGTTTTGCTAATATTTCGTGTTAACGAATGGTACTGAATATCTTTTTACAATTATATGTTTTACCATTTTGTTAAATGGGTGACACTATGCTGAAGCATCATCAGAGAAAATGAAATGACATCAAAACGGCTTAATTTTGCAAAAGCAAAAAAATTATTGACACTGGTTTTCCAAAAACAACCTTTTCGACAATTAATTTTAATACTAAAATATTTAATTAAAATATAAATTAAATTATTGAATAAAATTTATTATAAAATGTTGTAAGAGGGTGAGTGGTATAGGTTTAGAAGGATTGCTAACATACTAACAGCAACAACTTTTTTTTATTTTTTTTATTTTTTTTATTTTTTTTATTTTTTTTCAGTGACACATCAGCGTATAAATATATAATGATGGGTCAAATATGAAAAAATTAAAAAATATAACTTTAAAACATACGAAAAAACCTTATTTAATGTAATTTAAAAAATGACGATAGTTGAAAGGTAAAAAATATAATTTAGCCAAATAACAGAAATAGACTTGTAAAGAAATAGTCAAAAGATTATAAACACGGGACGACGGCAACTGGAAGCATAAAGATGTGTTCACAAGAAAATGCTGTGAAGCATGCTTCTCGGAAAATGATATTATAAATCCTGAAAAGTTGAATTAATACACAAATATTATATAATTTCAGGAGAAGAGGTTAAACCTTTGGAGGTTCATGACACGTGACAAAGTGATTTATGGTTCCAGCAAGTAGACCAATGCCATCTGAAAGGAAGACTAAAAAAATTGAAGCTAAAAACTAGCATCTGCAATAAGCACACAAGTTCCATGTATTTATGATTTAGACACTCTAAACATTGGAGAAACAGACCTTCTGTAAGAGTGCCTTTACCAAATTCATCCACCAAACACAGAGATTGCGAAGTAGCATGCCTGTAGATTTTCTATGCATTAAAAAATACTATATACAATAAACGCACATTGTCATTTTAGTAAACTGCAAATTATCTTAGAACCCTCCGTTTATTTAATTGTTCACATAAAATATTTGATCTTTGTACCCAAAAATTCTACGTTTTAGTCTCTATGTTTTTCAATATTTTAGTCCCTGTTGGTTAATTTTTAGGCAGTGTAAACCACCACATAATAGAGATATAAGAACTAAAAAAAAAATGGTATAGATATCAAAATATAAAGTTTTGAGGTGGAGGTTAAAATGAAAAGTTAACTCTGGTACAGAAACCAAATGATTAACTAAAACAAACGAGTGATATGGAAGATAGGGGCATGCTGCACCATAGTCTAAATGCTAGGAGGTTATACAGATTTTTCTTGTGACCGTTCTATGTTAAATGTAATGGATATGGCCTCATTGGCCTTTTTCTTATTATACCTGAGCATCATCCCTATTTGATGTAGATCAATCATAAATGTTGATTGTTCAGCTGTCATAAGCCTGCTTCCCGTTGCACAAAATATTCTAAAATACCTCCCCCCAAAGGAAATAAAAAACGATTAGCATTTAAAAGTGTAACTCCTGTTTCATAAGGGACGCAATTCAAGAGAAATTATACCTATCTGTTAGACCCACAGTTGCTGCATCAGCCGGCACAAAACTACCAATGTGGGAGAGAAAAACAATTATTGCAATCTGCAAAATACTTCTCATTACTTTATAAATCTCAGAGCAACAAGGAGCAAGATCAGTAACATCATGTAGTGGCCAGACGTTAGACTGTCTGTTAAGGAATCAACTATTTGAAGAACCGCAATTTCGAAGCCAATGTTTTTTTTAGTCTTCAATACAGTCCCTCAAAAAAATCCTTAATCTGGAAAGGTGGATAAGCACAAGCTCATCACATGAAACAATAAAAATGTTAAGATTTTGTTTTTATTTATGGTCACTCATTTTACTTTGAGATAATCATACAAAAATAAGATATTAAAAAATGCTATTTTTTAGTATAATATAATGTGAATTAATTTTATTAAATTATGATGTCATGTATATGCTATTGTATTAATCAAATTATATAATAATGTTATTAAATAATAATAATAATAATAATACTATTTAGTAATTGTTATCCCGAAAATACATGCTAATTAAATTCATTTTTCAATTGAATTACAGGAAAAAAATATTGAGTGAGTGTTAGGAAAATAAAAATAAGCAAATCAAAAAAGATCAGATGAATATCAACAATTATAGTGTTTTGGTTGTCAGACCAGATGAATATTAACAAGCAAAAGTTGATAACTCGATACACGTACTACTAAAATAGTGCCTACAGCACTTTTTTCATTCAGAGACTAGAATTTAAAAATATTCTTTCATTTGGAGACTAGAAGTTAAGGTCATAGAATGACCTTCTCGACATAATTGCTATTTTGAAACAGTACAATCAATATCCTGCTGAATACATGTCCCAGAAAGATAAAGAACTAATAACTGACCTGCTTTATATAGACACTTTTTCCAGAAAAATTAGGACCAGTAATGATATTTATTCTTCCTAACGAAAAGAACAACGGAAGAGGGATTAATAACAAAAGAATTTGATGAAAATGAACTTCAATAATATAAGTTAGCTAATATCAGTTATGTGTTGTACACCTATTTACCATCATGAAGAATCTTAGTGTCATTAGGAATAAATGTGTCTACCGTCATTTCCTGCAAAACATGCCTACAAACAAAACCAGTTTTCATCGTTAACCATATCAATGATTCTCCATTAGGTTCTTATAAGCAGATGATTTGAACCTTCCATTTTTTATATCAAGCAAATTTTCTTCAGTCAACGAAGGCCTGACGTAGTTGTTCTGCCTTGCAACCAATGCCATTGACAAAAAGCTGAAACAAAACTATTAATGATTAAAAAAAATGTATGAGCAAGCACCAGTTATTATAATGACAATTTATCTCACCAGTCCAGCTCAGCTGCAAAAGTTGCCACCTTTATCAAAAGGGTCTGGAACAGCAATATACGCGAAAACAAATCTCTGGTGATTGCCCTCTCCATATCTTGAAAAAAAGAACTCATAAATAAGTAAGATGTGCACCAAAGACCAAGCGTTATAACTTTGAAAGCAAACTCAATATTATCTATTACGTCTCATAGCTCTTACGTTAAGAGTCTTACCACATTATCTGTGTCAAGGAATTCCATAATTTTATAAAAATCTAAGTTCTTACAATAAGCGTATTACTGCGTCTTTATACGCATTTGTTGCTCCATTAAATTGCTGTCGAATGCAACTCAACATGATTGAGCCAAAGTCATGGATTGGCATTCGACTCGGTTCAACATTGAGAGTTTTTTCATTTCAAGGTTAGAGCATGTTACCAGTCTGGGCAAAGGCTCGGCTACTTACTTCAAAGCAAATAAATAAATAAAATCAGGGAACTATCAAATATATGCTTAAAATACCTAGAATTTTATGGTGGATATCTCCCAGCAGACTATCCAATTCTCGTGTCTTTGGCGTACGGTAAAAGTATCTTTTTGTCTCTCCATCTGTGTCACAAAACTGTATTTGAAATGACTACCATGAAATATAAGATATTAATTGTGTAAATCACTTGACCGAGAGCAATCACCAACATACTGCGTATTCCCAATCTACAAGTGTCTCCAGAGTGGTTTCTTCAGGTTTTTCTTCAAAGATACACATTAAATAACCTACAGTAGACAAAAAAAGATATGCATTGCGCAATAATAAGATATCCAGTTTTGTTTAATAGCTAAAAAAAATTATGCAATGAAAAAAATGTGAACTAGTGTTTGTCAAACAGCCAAAATGGCTAAACAGCGCCACCCTGCCATGGTGTGGCAGAAACAGCAAATTACTATTTGGGACACTTGGAGTTAAGGATTCCTCATGGTGGCAAATGGTTGCTGCAAGTATTAGAATCAAATATAATTAGACATTGATGATGCATCAACATCTGGATATTATAATAAGTCTCATAGTGCATCTGAAACACCAATGTCTAGTCCTGATGAACTTGAAGCCTCCATTCGGAGATCTCAGAGTGCATCTGAAACATCAAAGTGTAGTCCTAATGGACTTGAAGTCTCTGTTTGGAGATCATTGAGATGTCTAAAAAACCTTCTTATTTGTCTGACTGTATGAGTTCTAGCACCCTATATAGCCCTTTCTTATTTGTAAACATACATCTTGATTTAATGAATTTTTTTATTTCTTTCTCCCTCGATAGCAAGCATCAAGAAAACATCAACATGGTGGTCCAAGGCCTTTTGTACAAGGACACTTTTGTTATCCTCAAGAAATCAGAAAAGGGATATCTAAAATCGCAGCATCTTCCAGCTTTTAGCTTTAGCAATTTACGGTTTATTCCTGAGCTAGCAACTTGCTGGACACTGGACCTTCACCTTGGGCGCTGCATGTTTGTTTGCTCTCAATTCTTTCTGTCATCTCATTCTCTGATTTTGTCTACTTCTATGTTCCCTGTGTTTCCCCGTTGTTTTCACTTCTATTTTTCTTTTCTTTTTCAATAAGATATATATTTTCTGTTACACATATGACTTCATTTGGTTTTTTCTTTTTTTTTTTTTTTTTTTTTCTTTTTTATTTTTTTTTTTTTTTTTATATTTTACTTTTTTTTGTTTTTTTTTTTTTTTTTTTTATGGTGACAGACATTTGAACACAGGATCTCAAATTATATAAACCTATTTAAAAACTACAAGTCAGTTTCCTTTTCCACAATTTTCTTTTTCAAATAATCTTATTACTACTTAGCAATAAGGCAGCATGCAATCTAGTTATAATAATTTACATGCATGTCACTTCAAATTCATTATTGATGTGAGATAGCTACAAGTATGACACATTATTAAAGAAGATAATGTGCATTAATTGTAAAGTTCTAAAATTTGCTGAGAACCATAATTAAAAAACGAAGAAAACTAACGTACTCAACTGACACAAGGCGTGCGAAGATGTAAGAAAAAGTTATTTCACATAGCTTTATCTTTACATACTGAAAGAAATTGTTTCTATATTTGAATCCATGACAAACCCAGAAACCATAATAAAAAAAAAAAATGGAAGAATTAAAACTAAACATAATCTTATTTACAGCTCTAAACAATGTTTACAGCTTATTATTAAACGTGCTTCATAAAGAAAGAGCAATGCAACGACCCATTACCACATTTTAGGATACAAATGTAATTGAGAGTCAGATCTACCTACCTATTTGCTGTATATAAACAATACTAGGAGCACGCTTGTCCTTGCATAGACCGGGAAATTGAGCCAATTCCAAGGATGAAACCTGCAAAAAATATGTATCATGATGAATATATATATATATATAATTTTTCTGATCAATTAAACTTTACACAAAAAGCCACCTCTTCCAGAAATTCCGGCAGTTCCTCATATATTTGCCTCAGCTCATCCAACTACAGAATACCGAAATTAGCCAGTCTCACAAATTAAACCTTAGACACGGTAAAGACAGTTTAACCAATGAAAAAGGAAAATTTTATACTTTAGATTAAACCTTTAACATCTATGGATTATCAATTTGTCTACTTAAAATCTCATCCAACTAGGCACATGAATGAAGAGACAATTGGAACAACACATATGCATACTATCTAAATTCACTACATTCACACACTAAGGCGAACAAAAGGAACGAGAACATTAGGTTTAACCTCATCGCAGAAACCTTCTTTCACCACCGTCGCATATCCCTTCTCTTTAGTTCTATTTAAATCAATAACACCAATTACCTGCACAGACCATAATCCAAACAAAGGGAAAACTGCTATCGCTGTTATCCAAACAAACTAAATAAATCTCTCAATTGAACTGACTCTTGAGATGGTTCCCCTGACTCCACCAGTTCAGAAAATCATATGCTTTTAAAGCATCAAAGCACATCATATGCAATTTCTTTTTCTTGTCTTTCTCATACTTAATAGGAGACAAATAAATAAAACTTACCAGTTCATAGACATAACCAAGTTCTGCTGTTATGCACGAACTAGCCTGCAGTGATGTTACTCGTCAAAAGTAAATAGCTAGAATGTATACGAGTGGACTTGAATAGAGCATATATGCAATACCTTCTCAACAATATCCAAATTTAAATACTTCAATTCTTCACGAAGGCCTTCGGAAATTCCGACTTCAAAAATCTTGTTTACATGCAACAGCGCACAAATACTCTAAAATGATATGAACATAAAATCAGTGCTGAAACCCCAAAATGGAATTTTCACTGCAAAGGAAAGTATATTATATTGTTAAGAACATCTATGAATGAAGGTATCCTCTCCATTTTTCAAAACTCGTGTAAATGGATTTCTTAAATAAACAGTGCCCAATATTGAAAGAAAACCTTGATGTTCTTTTTTCTCCTTAGCTGTATTTTTATGCACGTGAACTACAACAACATATAATGCACTCATATAAAAAAAAAAAATGGATAATCCATAAAACTATGAAAAAAGTTCCCAACCATATTTTATATATACAATTAATTATATATATTTTTTTAAAACACAATAATCTATGATTAAGCATCCTCATGATGTGGAAATAGAAGTTAGACTATGTTTGGATTAATAGTGTCGGAAAACCAAGTTAATTATAATCATCCTTGACCCGTCTTAGTTACATCTTTGGGCTGCCTTTATTGCAGCATTGAAGGGGGCACGTTTAGTCTCACATCACCAGGAGATATGACATATAAAACTTGCGCAATCTTTACTTTACAAACTGACTTAGTAGGATTGTGCTAGGCCTTAAGTCTAAATTGTAAGATATGGAAGCAAAACGAAATGAAATATCTGGGTCCATTGGTTAAGATTGTTTAAAATGGGATGGAATAAAACAGACCATGATGAAATACGTTCCAATTTACATCCCATTCCATTCAATACTCCTATTTAACCTCCGTTCGAATTTTGGGAAATATGAGACAGAACTATTCTTTTTATTCCAGTCCATTATAAAAATATCCAAACAACAAATTGTTAATTTTATCCCGTTCCATTTGGTTTTATCCTAGTCTATTTGACTCACTATTAGATATTCAAACATAATGAAAGCTGTTGCTTTGCTAATTTTATGCATTGACCTATCATTTACCAGACTTCTAATCATTTAACTAGTTCAACATTTTGCCCACCTCTTCAACAACAAAACTAACACGAGCTCAATGTTACCTCCCCTCATTCGCAATGGTTTTTTAGCTTGTCATTTTTCAATTTTCATGCAGCAAGATTTCTTCGCTTTTAAGCAGTGACAAGAAAAGACAAACAGAAAATAGTAACAACTTGAGAACGGGAAGAGGATAATGTTTGTTGACCTATGATTTCCGTTAACTTGTAATATACAAAGAAAGTATTGCGAAGTTTACAATTTTTTAAAGGCCATTGGGGGTCATGTAAAACTACATTCAAGGAACAGAACATAAATTTCTTTTATTATGTAGAAGCAGACGTGAATTCTAATAGGTTAGAGCACAAGGAAATATGACTATTAGAAACTATAAAAGCATAAAAAAGAGTTTTACCTTCAGAAGAGCTGCCCAATCAGAGCTAGTGCACGTAGAGCTTGGAGAGTCAAATTTCTTTAATGATTGATCAAATCTTCAAAAAGTGTTAGTACGCAAATAATACAGGCTTTTGCTTTGAAAAGGAACATCACATTCATAATTGCACTAAAACAGACTGACGTATCTTCAAAAAATACTTGTATTGTATGCTCCCAGATAAAAATTAGATTTTCATTGCATTTTGTGATCGTTAATCATGTTTCAACAATGAATAACGTTCAATAGTTGAGATCGAGAGTTAAAATCTTGTAGTTACCAAAATTTTAATGAGCATACATCATGCTCTTTTTAATTATTTATTTGGCCCAAACAAAACAGAATCTATAAAAGAGAATTTCAAGAATACACAATGAACATAGGGTCAGATGAGCAGAAGAAGAAAGAACACAAAATTTATTAGAAACAGAGATGAGAGAGGAAGAAACATTTCATACTTTGAGCAAGTGGGGGATATCCTTCACAGATTTCAAGGTTTCCCGTAATGAGGCAACAAGTTCTTCTGAGCATAGAAAAAAAGATATCTACTTCCCATCAAAGAAAAACATCAGTTTTCATGACTATATGATTAATTTGTTGAAGATATGTAATGAATAGATATTTAATAGACATTCCACCACCAAAGGGACTTTAATTAAAGTAAATTTTCTATCCACCTCAAATTTGGATTATACAGACTATCAAACCTAATTAGACCGTACATACTAGACTGCAGAAGGATACAGAATTTAAACGGTAGTTTAGCACTTCAAGATCAAGAACAGGCCTTAAGAACCAATTTCTGAAAGGGGGAAAATAAGTGAGAAAAATGTCCCCATAGGCTCTGAAGTTTAAGATATGGGTACGTCACATTCTCACTGTTTTTATTCATCTTACCTCAAAAGACGTCTACCCATGGGAGTCACACACTGCATACAGGACAAATGATTAATCTTATATGACAAGAAATTAGCACACACTATTCAAACAACTCAACAAACCTTATTCATCATTCCAAATACTGAAAACCTGCAATTAAGGCATTGCCTTAGATATTTACATATTGTTAAAGTAGAATATTTAAGATTAGATAAATAACTACCCTTCTTTGGCTCTACCAATTCCCATGTGGCTTGGGTGCTTGTCTATTTGGAATATTTGTAATGCTTCATGAGCTGCAGCATCAAGTTTGAGAAAGTTATTTCTGTATCACCATTGTAAAGGACAACTTTTGAACTCACATTTTCTCCTTTCATGTTTCAAACAGCACAAAGAATAACGTTTTTGCCTATAAACACTGACAAAATAAGTACAAGGATACAGTGAAATTTCTGCCACAGAATCAATTGAAATTGATGTATTTCCAGATTCTTTTTGTTCAAGAGTATCTACAATCCTTTCATTCTCTAATATTGCAAGAAGGCCACCACTAGCACGAACCTGTACTTCACTTCCCATGTCCATCATGGAACTCAGCTGCAGTTGTAACAGGGAGGAGAAAGAGGGGAAAGCATATAAAGTTTAGAGTATTGCAACAGCAATAGTAATTGAAAGGACAAAAGATTTTTCCATACAAAACTTGTTATAATATAAGCAACAATTATTTTATTACTAATTTAAGCATGTGCATTTATAATCCTAAGATACTAGGACAATGGTGGGTGGTTTCAAACTCACATAGTAAATCCTCTCCTTCACATTTAATCCATCATCCATCCCCGCCACTCGCAGGTAAATTAATCTGTAAAATCAGAATTCTGGAAGTAGAAGAAGCGATATAATACTGAAATTGCAGCACACTTTTACTTCTTTTTTTTTCCTTTTTATTTGATAAAAAGGAGTTTACAAATCACCAAATAAAAGCTGTCATACAATAGCTTCCACCAAAAAATAAAAAAATGGGCATGCTGAATAATGAAACAATTAAAAATTAAGAGGTAAAGTATCAAGACTTTTGCTCAACCCTTTCAGCTAAGCAGAACAGTCAAAAAAATATAAACTCTTCACTTCACGGTTAAAGAGAGAGGCAATGATGGCAATTGTGTGATGAAAAAAGATGACCCTGATATCCAATTTCAAAGAGAAGGTAAGTTCCTAAATCAACCATTACTTTTGTGTGTGGATGTGTTAATAGACATGATAAGTTTTAAGCGTTCAATGAAAATTATACATACATGAAGTACAAAAGTATAAAAATAGATCAAAGGTTAATATCAAAATTTAGAATCTGAAAGTCCACACAAAACAATCCCCATCAACAATTCAAGTATTCAATATATCATACTGTACACTGCAAAATATTTGACTAAGAATTCTCTTTAAGATTCTAGCAGATACCTGTGCCATGCTTGCTCGTAGCTGAATATAGAACTTTTAACAAGCTTTACTGTAGGAGACTCAGCTACTCCATCTGCGTAACTTCAATGGGTCAAGGGTCCAAATACAAGCCTTTTGTAACTTAATCGGATTAAGGGCTTCCTACCCTTTTGTTGGAGAGCAGACAAGAAGGATTCTTCACTTTTAGTGCTTGTGTAAATAACCAAAGGGTTTGCTTGATATTTCACTGCACCAGATAATCAAAAGACATTCATTTACTAGAATTCATAACAGGTAAAAGAAGTATTCATCTTCAAGTCATTAGGGGTATATGAAGCGATATTCAAACTTCTATAGAAAGATAACATATCTGAGTCTCAAGTTTCAACTTTGATTCAACATGGAACCAAGGAGGAACAGCAAAACTGAATTTTGCCTAACTTTCTTAGATCAAACTAAGCAAAGCTACTTTAGAGTTAAAGTTTGAAAAAAATGCTTTGAATTGAAGTTAAAGTTGTTTGGCAATTTTATAACTTTTAGTTTTAAAACTTTTGTGATATGTTCTCGGGCTTGGAATTTGAACTGGTGAAAAAGAAAACAGAACTCCTATAATTAACGTGACTAAGATTTCTTGTCCTATGCTTTATTTATTTAAAGGGGGAGAAAAATCCTTTTATTTTTAGAGAAAATGTAGAATTATGTTTGACACAACATAACTTCTCCTTTTAAGGAGAACAGAAACCAAAAATAAGCTGTGCAAATTACTGCCTAAAATTGAACTCAAATTCAAGAATGATAAGAAAAAAATCATACCCAGATCAATAACTGGAAAACCTTTGTCACCGTCATCCCAAGCTTCAAGTACGTAAAGCTGGCGAAGGGTGGAATCATAATAAGAAACTCCTATTCTGTATTTGAGAAGGAAAAATAAGGTGGAATACATGTAGCAGGAGCAAGCACATTATGTAAACGTTTTTTGCCAGACAAAATTGCAATATTACACATTATATTTAATTTCAAATATCTTTCGTGCAACATCATTCTTCACACCATTTCACTCCCAGCGCTAGGAAACTGTCACTTTGTTTTTGCACTAAACAATTTTATGCAAGATTGGCAACAGATACTTGAGCTATTAAAAGAAGCTTACCTATGACCATTTAGTATGCAAGCCATGTAAACCTGTAAAATGTCCAAATTTTCCAATCAAGGACTGAGGTTGCAGTGAACCAAATCTATCATTTAAGTAAAAAGATTACAGGAACCAACAGTTGAAACTGAGCAGTCTCGAATTTATAATCCTAAGAAATTGTTATAATCATATGGTTAAAGCCATTTTCCCACTGGGCTAATAAATATTAAAAATGTCAATCTAATTTTATTATGTAGTTATAAATTACTCTGAATTTAATTAAAGTTATTGGTGAGATACCTCATCCTATGTCAGTGTTCAATTTAAATTACACTATTACAAAACTTGTTTATCAGATAACCCTTAAATTTAATGTTTTCACCTGTTTCTTTCTTCTAATGTGAAACATATGTAAAACTTCCTATATAAAACTCATTCATATTACGCAAAGTTATTCAACTCAAATTTGAGAATATTTGTAAGTTTATCCCCTGCTGTTTTGTCTTTATTTTTTCAAAATATTAATCTACTCCATTTCTCATTATGCTAACCACCTCCGTATCACCTTGCATGCATTATAAAACCCAAAAAACTTGCACTAATAGTAAACAAACAAAGTTCTAACTTAATAGAAATCACGTAATGAAATTGAAACTCATTTTTTCCTAAACTTGACACTTCTAGTAACCGGTAAGACAGAAGCATTCCAAATCGGTGCAGACAAGGGCATGTCTCCTGCTATTGATGACTGATAAGTATCCCTCGCTATCATGCACTAGGCTTGAATTCTATTTCCATAACAAATCTAGCTAAAATAACAAATCTAGCTACAATAACAAAACTGCTAAAAGTCATCAGAGAATCAAATATCGAAGCGTTACTTGTTTGAAGCTACTATAAATGTAAAGATTAATCATCAAAATGTTTTGACACAATCGAATCAAGCTTCAACTTCGGTGAATCAATTTAATCGAACAAAGTTTCTATCCTAACAGTTGTAGTAACTATCCGTAGAGAACGATGGCGCCATTTAAGTTTTAAGCTAATCGACCTAAAACGCTGTTTCCTCGGTAGACAAACAGTAATAGGAAATCAAAGTTTTCAGGCAAATTTGTATGAAAGGAGGACCTGAGGAACGGCATCGATCTCGTCCATGTCCTCCATTTTCAGCTACCTCGATTCTGCACTACCGAGTAAACCAGCGAATGAACAGAAACCCAAATGAAACCAGAATTTGAGCGCGAAAAATTCAAAATACACTGTCACCCTTTATATAGAGATACAGAAAATATTCATCCCATTTTCCTAATTAGGGAAGTATTATACGACGTCGTTTCGTTTTCTTTGTTGGCTGGGGCTCGATAAAAAAATTAGTTGAGAATTTTTTTTGTTTACAATGGAGGAAAAAAGAGTCACACAAAAATCCTTCTATTATTCCTCATCTTTTATTTTATTTTTATCAAATCAATTAAATTATATAATTTTAAAAGAACATTTCTCACATATTTTCATTATTTTCTGAACTTGTGTCTTATTTATTCTCATCTTTATTTTCTTTTTCTCTAAATCAAACACTTTCTTAGAGTATATGTGAATTAAATTTTTTATTTGTTTGCATAATTATAATGAAATGAAACAACTATTTTACTACTGAACATAACAGTTTTTTTCAACTTTTATATATTACCTTTATTTAATGCTAAAATGTTATTTTAATTTAATGTACTTGTATATAAAAAAATTCAACTTTTCATTTTTTTGTGTGATTGCTCAAAATAAGACGTGTTTTCTTATTTTATTTTATATCATATTAACTAAATATTTATTTCAAATTAACATCTTAAAAATTCTCATTTTATATAAGTTTTATATAAGGGGAGGGTACTCTATAAGACGTTTACTGTCTATTCTTAATTCAACGCATTTCTATTGTAATGTCCGAATAGAGATTCTAAATTTCTCTTGAACCATAGTAATATATTATTTTGATCAAACTTTTGACTTGTTTTTTTTTGTTGGAATATTTTTCATGTTTATTTTTAGTTTTATACCCGTCTTTTTTAAGGAGACCTACATCCATTATGTGACATAGGAGTTACATCTCGAATAAAATTTTAATAGTATATCACTTCTACGAATAGCTCTTAATGTTGCATCTCTTCCGATACCAGGCCCTTTTATCATGATTTTTGCTCGTTGCATGCCTTGATCCGATACTGTTTGAATAACATTTCCTATTGCAGATTGAGCGGCAAAAGGCGTTCCTCTTCGTGTACCCTTGAATCCAAGTACTAGCGGAGGACCTTGAAATCATCCGACCTTGAATCCTGCACTATAGATATTGGTTTATGCACTTAACAAATTCTCATAGAACAATCTCCTCATTATCTTTATTTTAAAAATTTATTTATTAAATGATTTTTTTTATCTCTCATACTGAGTCACGTACAGAAATAAGTACAATAAAATAGAAAGTTGTTAACTTATTTCATAAAGATTAACAAATTTTCTTGATAAATAATAAAAAAATCTAATAAATATTAACAAATATCTATATTTTTTTCAAAATTGAATTAGTTGTCATAAAACTAAATATTTAAAAATAATGTGTTAAACTGAATTTGTTAAATTATTTTAAATATCTTAACAACATCTAATATCATTTTTATTATTGTTAAAAAAATATATAAGATAAATGTTTTTGTAAATATAAAAAGAAGAAAAATTGTTTAATATATAAAATAATAAGGACATTAGTATTTTGAAAATTTTTCAAGTGCAGAAAATATTTTTTGTATTGCTCTAACTTGTACGAGCGACTAAACATACCTCGATAAAATTTATAGATCATATATATAAACAAAAAATTGAAAACAGTTTTAAGAGAAATGGAGAAAATAACCATAAATAAATAAGTTAAAATAAATAAACACTTAGACAAATATATGCGAAAAATGGATTAGACAGAAAAGGGAGAGAAAGAATAAAATAATGTATAATCGAACTGTAGATAGTCAAAGTCTTTGGAATTTAATCTTTATTGCGATAACATATTCGCTGAAAAAAAATTAAAGAAAAATAATAACAATAAAAAAGTCATAGAGTATGCATTATAACGCAAAAATTATACAACCAAGGTTGTAATTTTTAAAATTGATTATCTTGAATGAAATAAGTTTTACAAAATAATAAAGTTTAAAGATATATAATTAATTAAATTAGTTCATGTTTAATATTAAATTTTGAGTATAAATAATGATATCTGTATGGAGTTATGTATAATGTTGTCAAACTTATAACGCAAGCATTAAATAAATTTAATTAAAGTTCGTTAAATTATTAAAAATATGTGTGTTTGAAATAAACTTTTTTTTTCAATCAATTCGAATTCCAGAATTATTTTTACAGTACCAAATCATTTACAAGTTGCAATTAATAGTTATAAATAGAAATAGAAAATAAATTACCACAAATACAAGGGGAAATGATGTACCAAAAATATCACTATACACAGAGAGAAGAAACATATGTTACCTACAACCACAGTTTCATGTTTTATTAATATGGTATATAAGAGATGTGAGTATCTCTACTTATTAAGAAATACATAATAGATTAAACATTTTCACAATAATTTAACTATACTGGTGCAGAATAATAAAACGGTGACCCATACGATAATAGTTTCCCTAAAAAACTTGACAAAAAATTGATCGGTAACATTTTTTTATTTTTTTCAACTGTATAAAACTATGTATATAAAACTATATATATATATATATATATATATATATATATATATATATATATATATATATATATATATATATTCTAATGATTACATAAATTTGAATGGTTAAAAAGATATTTAAATATAAATTATAATATAAGTTGAAACATAAAAATTAAAATAACATTAAGATCACAAACGATATTCGTATAAAGATTGCACGGTGTCTTCTTACCATTCAAATGATTGAGAATTTATTTAAAAACCTTGAAAGCTTCGGTCTATTTTAACTTTCTTTTTTTTATCTATGGTTATGTTGGATATAACATTTTGGACATATTGAGTGTTAAAGCTGACATGATTGTGAGTATTATATAATTTAATAGATTATTATTATTATATTTGTCGATATTAAAAGAAGTTGAGATCACGTATATTTAACTAATTCATTGTTAAACAAATTATGTCTCCTTTATGAACTAATGTTATGTTATTATAAATCTATTAACCATGTTTTATAAACATAAACAACCTATTTTTATCAATTTCTATAACACATTAAATTAAGCTAAATGGCATAAAATAATTTATAGAATTTGTTTTTTAATTTTACTTCTCACTTATACATTTTCTGTGTTTTAAAAGTCTTGACACTTGCAAAACTTATTTGTCGTTTTTTTTTATCTACTTCGTTTCATTATATGTTTTTCGTTGAGTTATATATTGTTAATTTATATTCTAAAATAATATTGTTAATTGTGTTCATATATACATATGTTGTTTATATTAAGGTAACAAAAAAACATGAAAAAATGGGATACAAAAACAATTATACTCACAACGGTTTTTTATATATATAAAGAAACTCTTATTAACAAAATTGACATTGAATTGAAGTTCTAATTATCAACTTATTTAAATTTGTGTTACATATAACACAGTCAATTCAATTCTAATTATCAATTTATTTAAATTTGTGTTACATATAACACAATTAGTACAAAATCGACATTACATAATCAACATGAAATGACATATTTAATTAGATGATTATGATTTCAACAATTTATTAAAATATTTATTTCTAATTAAAACTTAATCAATGACAACTTTTAAAATCATCTCAAAATGCATATAGATGGGTTGTTAAAAATGTATGATACAACCATACGTGGTTTCTAATTAATCATTTTATACATTCTAAATATGTTGTATGCATATGTACAAAATTATAATAATGTTGAGTCAAAACATTGTCATTTTTTACCAACTGGTATTAAGTTTACATAAATAACCACCAATAAGTTAACTTTTAGTTTGAACATAATACGAATATTTTTCAACTAAAAATATACAATTCAATAAAAAGCAATGTTAATCACGAATGAAATGTGAGAATTACAATAATTTATGAGTCACACTTACATTATAAAGTGTGTTACATTTTCACTATATTCAAAATCATCAATATTCATTTTAAGTTTTGTTGACTCTACATCTTACTATATTTATAACTAACCACAAAAGCTCCAATCACACTTAAACTTTCACATTTACAAATTCATCACCACATATGACAATATACACATTTTCAAATACTTGTTTTCCAATTTTTGTACAGCAAAAAACCATAAACATATCTACATATTATCAAACATTTTATAATGTCATAATACTCATATACAATTTAACAAGTAATTTCACATACATATATATAAAATAACAATAAATTGTACGTACACTTAAATTGTTGAAGATCATATTGAGTTTGATTTATTTGACATCTAACCTAATATTTCAACGTTCAATATAAAATTATAACAATTCAATCAAACCCAGATATACCATTAATATATTTATAATTCTAGTACGCAAACAAAACATTCTATAAGAAAAAGCTTAAAACTTAACTAAATAATAACATTTTTTTAGATAAATAAGTCAATATATTTTTGAAACAAGTATTTATATTTGTAAGTAATCAATTTTTGTCATCTAAATATTATAAGAAAAACATTATATTGTTGTATAACATAAAGTACAATATAATTCACATTTTGGACTTCGAAATTAATTTACCTCTCCCACTTTATTCTTTTTTGTTCAAATTACATGTAAAAATGAAAGGTTGTTAGTTAAATATCTCTAATAAAAATATTAAAAGATGAACTTAAAAAAATATAAAGAAAAAATTGAAGTATAAATAAAGTAGGAAACTCAAATTTAAACTCAATTATCTTAAATATTGGTGGCGAAAGAAGTGAGAAATCAAGACAACTTGAAGAAAAAAAAAAAAACTAGGTTATTGAATCAAAGAAGACAAAAGTGAGAAAGAAAAAACTACTTTTTGATCTTTTCCTTTATCTATGTCGTCGTAAGTTATACGGGAAAAGCGAAACAAATAAAAAGTCACATCAAATGTTATTTAAATTATAATTAAAATTAATTATTTATAGTAAAATTATTGATATCAATATTTTTTTTTTAAATTAAGTTTTAATTTAACTATTTTTTTCATAAAAGTATTAATTTTATATATTAAAATATTTAAATCACCACTAAAAATAATTAAATTCCAAAATTTACCAAAGTACAACTATAAATAACTTAAGTAAATTAATTAAATTCACACCAAAACAAACAATAAACTATAGCAATCATATTTCCTGCATTAAAAATAAAAATAGTATCAGATCAAAGCATGATACGCCATATTTATACAGTAACTAATTTAGTAAACAATCACTACAAAAAATCAACTATTTTTGGATGAAAAAAAATATTGGTCGTAGTTTGAACTTCATGTTTAAAACAATATCTCTAAGTTTGATTTGTTCATGAATCCAAATATTTTTAATTAATGTTTATGATTATTTTTCAACATTTTTAAATCTGGCAAGTTATATTTTTTTAACATTTTTTCGTCTTTTAAATTTCATGCAGTTGTGTTTATTTTATTTTGTTAAAAAAATTATTGTTTAATAAAATTATAAATAAAATATTATTTTAATTATATTTGATTTTAAAAACAATCTAATACTAAAATGATTTATTTTTTAACTATTGTTAAATACAATTTTTATATTATTATAATATTATATTTGTCATTTAATTATGTTTTAAATAAAACAGTCAAGAGGTATTGTTTCAACATGGTATGAGTTGTAATTTTTCTTACACCTGTTAAATATTTATAAATAAAAACGTCTTAAATATAATACGTGGAAAATCATAATGTATATTTTAAAGTAAAAAATTTTAGGATTTCATTTTAGAAATTTTGGTTATATTATTAGTATCAATATAAATATTTATAGATTAAAGATGAGGTACATAGAAAATAAATAAATTGAAATAATTTATAATTATTAATAAAGAAATTTTCAATACATAATTTATTACCAACTTTTTATTAATATAATTTATTTTATTATTTTATCTTTTAGATTTTATAATTGTTCTATAAACTCAATTAATTACTTACAATAATGTTTTATTTTTGTTATCATAAAAAAATACACACACGTGTGCCTAAATATATGTCACTACAATAATGGTTTTGAAATTTAAATTTCTTTTAGAAATGTAACACTTGTGTGCCTTTTCAAGGGATAGCTCCGTTTGAATTACTCATTTCTTCTTCTTCGTATTAAATTATTACTATTATTTGATAAAGTATTATTATTAATTATTAATATTCTGATTATTGTAGAGAATAGATTGAAAATGAAAGAGAGTGAATGTAGACCGTAGGATGAATTGAAGGGTGAAGATTACGTGTATGTGAGTGTCCCATTACTTAAACCCTATTGCTCCAAAGTTGTTTTCACCTGTCTCCCCTCAAAACCCTAGCTAGCCTCTTGTCTCCCTGCAATCACCGAGCATCCAAAAATGGTTGGTTCTGCTTCACCATCTTCTCAGAATTTTCGTTATCTTTTCTGAATGTTCAACTTCCTTGTCTCTTTGCGTTTTCTCTGTTTAATTATTATTGTTTGTTTTGCAGACAGGAGAGATCGTGAACCCAAAAGCTTACCCTCTGGCCGATGCGCAACTCACCATAACAATTCTCGATCTTGTGCAACAAGCTGCCAACTACAAGCAACTCAAAAAGGGTGCTAATGAAGGTTTATTCTCTTTCATTTGTTCTTTTTCGTTATTTTTTAAGCTAGAAAAAGAAGTATAGAAAAGTGGTTGAGTTTGATTGGTGTTGATGCATTCGGTTCTTTTCAGCCACCAAGACACTGAATAGAGGCATTTCTGAGTTCGTTGTCATGGCCGCAGACACTGAGCCTCTTGAAATTCTTCTCCATCTTCCTCTGCTTGCTGAGGACAAGGTAATCTATTTCTCTACAAATGTTTGTTATGCAATTTAATTGTCGACAATTTATCGGATAAACGAGAAAACTAAAATAATAAAGAATCTTAAAATACAGGTCAAATATGCAAATACGTTTTATTAATAGACTGAACTCCAAGTATATTATGGGGTAAATATGCTCCTGATCGAATATTCTCGGACTGGATTCTGCCTTGTTGGAACTTCTGATATTTTGGTCCATCCTATTAGGGAGTTGCTGTAAAATTACAAGCATGTCAACCTGTTTAAAATTCATATACTGTGTAATGATTATATCTCAATGATCTGTCTCCTTTGTTTTATTTTGGTTGACATAAATCATATTAACTGCAATATCTTCTGTAGCATCTGAATATGTAATGTTTTTTTTACTAATTGGTCTGAAGATACTCCCAATTCATATACTGTGTCAATTATCAGTTCTATTTTCTGTTTCTGATGCTTGGATCTTTTGCATTTGACAATAGAATGTTTTCGTTTGCAATTTATTAATAGGTTATCTGCCTGTACAAAAGTAACATATATGTAATGTTAAACCAAACTTATACTTTGATGGACATTTTGCATGTTCACAACAACCATTGTCATGATTTTTTACAAGTTATTTTCTTTTGCCCTCTTGTCTATCTTAGATGTCTACTATTTTACTGGTTTTGTGCTTTGAAGTTGTCCTGATTCCTCAATGAGGACAGTTTACCATCTTATGCCTTTATTAGATTATGCGACTTTTCTACGGTCAGAAGTCTTTCCAAGAAAATGAACATAATTTTTCAAAATTTGTGGTTGAGTTTACTGAGTGATCCATCACACATTGGAAGTTGGGATGGCATTAGTCAGATATAATGTTGGTAAAGATTGAGATAAATGTAGATGTAAATTTCAATTTGAATATTTTTTCTTTGGTCTAAGACTATCCCGTTTAATGTCATTTCAATTCTTTTATGTTTCTTGGATTTTATCTTTATAGCAGCAATGTAACCTTTACCTGTGTATGCTTAATTTGAATCTTTTAGAATGTCCCCTATGTATTCGTCCCATCGAAACAAGCACTTGGGCGGGCATGTGGCGTCACACGGCCAGTGATTGCATGTTCTGTAACAACTAATGAAGGAAGTCAGTTGAAATCCCAAATTCAGCAACTAAAGGTATTCACATGGCTTTACTTTAATATTGTTCATGTAATTGCTAACTGTCTTAATCGTTAGTGATGTTAAAATCTGGATAAGTCATTCAATTGGTAAATGTGTTAAGTAACAATTCATTGGGTTGATTGTAATTGAGTTGGTCAAATCTGATAAAATACTTATTTAAGTATCATATGATATCACAAGTAATAAACTAGCCATAAATCACTGGATCTTATAACAATCCACCAGGCTCTTAACAAGTGGTTATCGAGTTACAGTGAATAAATAAGGATTCTGAGTATTTTGTGGGTGTGTGCAGGACGCTATTGAGAAGCTTTTAATCTGAAAATTTGATATTCGGTATGACGGGCTTCTTGAGTTGTGCTGATTGCTCCTTCAGAGGCTTTGACTGGACGAATTGTCGTGTTCACAGGCAAAGGTGTTTTATGTGTAAACGTACATTTATATTTATCTATGCTGCGAAAGATTGTTTGAAAGTAATTTTGTACCGATGTTTTACACTGCTACTGTAATATGTTTAATGCTATGTATGTGGGGGTGCTCTTCAGAATTTTTTTCTCACGTACTTTTTGGATAAATCAGAATAGGTTCATTTGATGAGTTCCTTTTTTTAATGAAAAGTTGCTTTTTGTTTTGTATTGTAGTTTGTGAAAAAACTTGCTATCCCAAAAAATGAACTTTTGATTGTTAAAAAGTCCTTCGAGTAACACCTCGAAAGTTGCTACTGTAGTTATTTTTCCAACAAATGTTTTTTTTTTAATTATAACAATAAATAGTTTAAAAATTAAGATAAATTGCGTATTTTAGAAGCTTAATCATTGACTTAGCGTATGGACAAAGTAACCGGTAAATGGCTAGTGGATGCATTTCATCTTATTCAATGTAGTTTCTCCCATGCCGTTGTGCTGATTGCTTGTAAATTCAGAATGTGATCTATCGTATATTGTTGTAAATCATAAACAAAAGAATGTAGAATGGAATCTGTTTAGTAACAACCAACAAAATCAGTACTCCTGCACCAAATTATGATATGAAACGTGCATAGGTTATACCGAGTCATAATGGTGTTCATAATGAGTGCATCACGTTTACTCATGTTTGGGGATGTCTTGTACTCATTTGTGTAGATCACTTTTTCTTGGTCCCGTTTACTTATCAATCCACTTTGAATTGTACAGCCTTCGCGCTTAAATTTGATTACCCATTCCTAAAGTTAATACGAAAAAACCACTTTGAATTGTACAGCCTTCGGGCTTAAATTTGACTACCCATTCCTAAAGTTAATACGAAAAAAAAGCTGATATCACCTCAGAAAATATATTTTAAACTGATGAAATTAAATTTATATGAATAAAAGTTTTAATTATTTTTCATGTATGAACTTTAGTTAATTGATTTTTTCTAATAAAAGTAATATAATCAACAATTTAAACAATAGATGTTATTAAGTTTACTGTAAATACACAGACATGTTTTGAGATTTTCAAACATTTAATTATATGAATATTTTTTTAATTCAGTATTTTTTTTTATGACGTTTAGATAGATGAACTAAAATAGTTTTTATTTTTTAAGTTATAGGAGCTAAAGATTATTTTTATATTTCGAGATTCAGAAATTTATCTTAAATTTAAAGAATAAAAATATATTTAAGTCATGTACGTAATATATATGTATATATGTATATATAGTTAGAGTTTATTTGTTAAATGTGAAAGCGAATTGACATTAAACCTTAATGTAAATGGCTAAAATTAAAATAATTAAGTCATGCAAGTTTTTCTCAAAAAAGTTTATTTATTTTTTAAATCTTGACCTGACATTTAACCTTAATAATTCGTATGATTGTATGATTTAGATTTATTCCTCTCATTCTTATTTATGGATTCTTGATTTAAATATAAAAAATAATTTATGTATTAATTTAAAAGTTAGATAACATTTCATTTCATTTTCCCCCTTCAATTTCATCGTTTGGCTTCAACCATAAAAGCAAATCATTATAAACGAATTTTCAATTAAATGGAGTGTATAACAAGAGGAGTACAAGTACTGGAAGATGAACTCTTCATAAATTCCACTTTTCGATTACTCTTACGTTTTTATTCTTGACAATCTCCGTTAAATGGTTATATCAATGGAAATGTAGCTACGAAATTTTGAGGAGTCCCGTTTAAGTGGTTCATCCGAAACCAATAAATGTTCAGTCAAAATAAATTCATATATATTTATTTAATGTGAACGTTGGTTTTGTTTTTTTCCTTGAATTCTGAGTTTGGACGCAGGAAAGAACAGACCCAAGTAAGCGAATTTAAGGCCGGCCACTCACAATGAGTTAACGCAGTTGCCAAATGCCACGGAGGCGTAACGGAACGCACTAAAATAGCTACTTTTATCAACAAAACCGAAAAAAGAAAATCCCGTTTTGGTTTGGGAATATTTTAGTGCAGAGAAGACCACTGAATTTGTGATCTTCCCCTACTGTGAGTACTTTCATGGAGCATCAAGAACTACGTTTCGTTGACTACAAATGCTGAAAGTAATGACTCAGAGCTAAGTCGCAACGCTTCAATCCTCACCGTCGGTAGAAGGAAGGAAGGAACACGTGTGTGTGGAGATGGAGGAGCAGACTTTCGTGTCGAAAGCGAGGATTGCCTTCCATTCCGCGGCGGCGAAAGCGGAGCGCGTGCTTATGGATTTCAAATCCGATCGAGGTGAGTGAGGTTCTCATCGCGCCACATCGAAACAGCTTCTCTCGCTACCTATATTTTGATTTCTTTAGCTTTAAACGGATTTGCCTTTTTTTTCTTTCCTTCTCTTCTCCCTTCGTTTTTTTAGGGAGATTTAAACAATTAATAATTAAAATAATAATTGCTGTTTTCGGAATTAGCATTGACTCAATTTGTTGGCCGTGAAGAAGATCACGATAGGCACTCCTCGCCGGAAGCTGATTCTCCCAACCACAACAACGAAAACGAGTCCAAGGTAATGGCCGTGTATCAGAGTGATTAACTGTTAATTGTTAATTCTTCTTCTGCTTTTGTTTTATTACTTATTGTTAATATTAATTATTATCTGTTAGTTTGAACTTGGTGTTGGCCATAAAATTTGGGTGATTAGTGTTTCGAAGCGGAATCATTTTCAATCCTACCGAGGTTGGATTGTTTTTTGTTTGTTTGTTTTTTTCGCAATGTGTGCACTTCCGGGAGCTACATTTGAATATCAAACGAAACTATAATTGTTTGTTTCGTTAGGTTTTAATTTTAGGTCAGTGAAGGAAGGGAAATTTAGATTAGGGTGATGAGGTTATTTGGTGAATTTAATCTTTAGTGAACTCTGTTTCGTATTTAATTCCTCAAAATTAATTAGAATCCACAATAAGCGTGAAGGTGACATCTATATTTTTGTCTGCAATTTATCGTCAGAATATTTGCGGAAGCTTGCTAAGTGGAAAGTTGTGATACGAAGTCTGTCTTGGATTGAAATATGTTTACCTATTTGTCTGCGTTTATGGCTAGGTACTTATTAGGCAACATTTGTCATGTAGTGAGTGGTTACTTACTTGCACATTGGTCTTTGTGATGGGATGGTGCAGATTCTCAGTGAATCGAAGCATATAAAGTGGAGGCCTCCACATATAGGAATAAAGCAGGATTGGCAAGATAGAATAAAGAACATCCGGAGAGGGAGAAAAGAAGTTGAAGATACAGATAAAGTTGGGGATGCGAACATGGCAATTCCATTTTACGATGATAATTGTTACACCCTGAATGTGAAGAATGATCTTGATGCCAAGGTAAGAAAATATGAAACATTTTAACTGGAGGATTCATCTTCCAACTTCCAACTCTGCATGAATGATTGAAGTCTCTAAATCAGGAAGATAAGTCAGGAGTATGTTATGGGCATTTTGTTTTCGAAATAGTCTGTGTTTGACCGTGTCATCATCTTTAACAAGAAAGTTCATATGTAAGTTAGGAATGCACGGTATTCTTGTAAAAACTGGTAACGTGTGGGAATCTCATGGTGTCCTCTTTCCAGTAAATTAATTGAATGTACAATTGGGATTTTATTATTATTTTGCATTTTCAATCATACAAATGAGTATCTTTTTGATTTGCCAATTCATTACACACGTATAGGTTGCTTTAATGATGTATGAATAAAAAATTTGATTCAGGCTTCAGAATCATTTCCTTCAGTTGAAAGCCTAACTGCCGCAACTAAAGATCCCATTCCTCCGTCATCTGTACTGAAGCAATTGGCTGCAGCTGTTGAGTAAGTTGCAGTTGATTTTGTAAATATTTTGCCTTTTGTTGCCCCTTTTTCCTGCATCTTTCTGTGAACCACTCCAAGGTTCTATTCATTGTTGTTTCCTTCTATCTCTCAGTTTGCAAAATTCTCCTTCTCTGTTTGGCACATATTTATTTAATGCGTGTTATTATATAATTCAACAACGTAAGAAGCTTGTTCTATCATTCTCAAAGATTCTGCTCAATAATATATCTAGCCTCTTAAATTTTTATTTTACTTCTTTACTAGGGCTGGAAGTAAACTGAAGTCAATGAAAGAATTTATAGCTTCATCAGGAGGTTCTTCACCCGCTAAAGAGAGGGCAGGCTTGAGTCTCTCTGCTGTTAGGGCTTTGGTGCTGCGTGAAAAGGAGGACGTACTTACTTCGGAGTTTTCTAGCAATGAGAAAGTTGTGCAGTTAATCAGTGCTCTGTTTAATCCAGGTACGTAAATTGTAGGTGGCTTGCTGATGATGAAATTACATTGAAGAACCTTTTTATGCTCCTCGTCTTTTTTAACCCACTATCTGCAATGATCTTTCACTTTCATTGTAATATTTGCAAGATATTCGCAGAGGGAGATTTCCTTACAAGAAAGATAAACTCTAATATGGAGGAAACTGCCATGACATCTTTGCCAAGAGATATTCATGGTGCTCCTCCTGAAAGCCTTGTTGTTAAGCTTGCTGAAATCCTTGGAAACTACAAGACTGTCCGTAAAATGGCTCTTTTCTGGTGCGGTGTTGTTGCTGAAGTATGTTTATCTTCAAAAGAATTTCTAGTTCTGATATCATACACCTTATTACTTACGAAGTGCTCTAGATTTTATTTACACTATTGATCATATATTTTTCCGTTATATATATGAACTATTATCTAAAGTAACCAGTTTAAGGGCTTATGATCTTTGTAACAGAGTGAATCGTCATTACTAGATTAATATCTTCATCTAGATCACACGATTTGGACAACAAATAATTATGCAGGATCATTTAATGCCATATTAAGAAATGTCATATTTTGTTTCCTACTGGTTTTGATTTTTAATTGTTAGTTTAAAAGCTTTAGAACTTCATATTGCTTGAGGAGTTGGCTAGTGAATTTTTTCCCCTTTTTTTTTTCTGTACCGGTTTAATAAAGTTTGCATCTAGTTATCCTTCCCCTCCCTTTGCAAATAAATAAAATTTGTGGAAAAGGCAGCAGATTATTGATATGCTGTTATTGGTAACTTCTGAAGCTTTCAAACCAAAACAACTCAATCCCATGTGTACTATAAAGCTGCTGGACTTTTTTCTCTCCTCAGATCAGCATGTCAACAAGAGAAAAAAGAAATCATACAGAAACACCTTCTGGTTTAGGATGTGTTACTTGAACTTAATTAGGACTAGTAACGCTAATTTCCGTAATTACCAGCTGAAGAAGATTATTATAAACTTATTTATTTATTTTACTGATACAGCTAAGAAAACTTTGGTCTGAGGAGCAATACTTACCAGGAGTCCCCCACAACGAGATTCCTGATTTGAAGTCATGTCTTCTATATCAGCATTTTCAAGTAATTAATTGCTGCATCTCTCGGAAAAGGTTCCGAATTATTGCTACTGAATCTCTAGACTCTATGGTGATGCAAGCTAGTTCCGAAACAAAAGAATCATCTGATAATAATGCTGGAGCTCCTGCAAGCCCTATTCTATATGCTAGATTAAACAGTGGGGAGCTTGTTCTACGACTTGGTGCAGATCGTCCTGCTGGAGATATGACGCTGTTGGAAACTGGCGAGCCTGTGTATTCTCCAGTCACCCAGGTTTGATAGATATTTATTTTTTCTATATAATTACTACTTTAACACACTCTTATAATTGTGATCTTTGGACTATTTTATGTATAGGAAGGGCCTTTGCTTACAGAAGATCTAATAAAGGAAACAGAGGAGTTTGTGCTCCGGACAGGGAGGTCTGTAAGCTATCTGCTATTCATCTTTTACCATCCATTATCTCAAATCTAAATGTATTTTCCGTTTTCCTTGTATATATGTATAGTGTATCGATCCCAATTCACTGTTTTTTATCATGAACTTTTTGATTAAATAGTCAATTTCTTCTTGTTTCTGGGGTTCTTCGTTGCTTGTTTGATGTGTTCCTCTGTACCTTTGTGAATTGTTTCACACAATCTAAACCTATGAATATGACCTATTGACTCACATCTAGACTGTGTCCAGGACCAGTGTCTGTCAGGCTAGAGTCTGAACCTATGACCTTAATAATTTCTAGGGATTTGCATTGATGGACTAGTTGATCAACAAAACATTCAGAGAATGCTATTTTATAATACATTGATGATCATATAGCCTTTTCTGATTTGATTACTAAGTTACCTTTTATGGTCAGTGTTGGTGCTGGGTGCTCCCAATTGCTCTCAGATATGCAAGCTTTCAAGGTAAGGCTCTCCCTTGAAGGATTTTTTCTTACTGGTATTCTTAATGTTTCTTACCATATTGAATGTACCTAATGTTTTGTTTGAGTTAGTTCCGTTTGTTATCATATTTTAGGCTGCAAATCCTGGATGTATTTTGGAGGATTTTGTAAGATGGCACTCTCCTCCTGATTGGACAGACAATGAGGCAAGTGTCGAGGATAGTGATGTTTTTGATAGTGGTGAGTTATTGTCTGCCAGAGGTCAGCTAAGTCGGCGAATGCAAAAAGAAGGTATACTTTCCGTCTTTTCCATCATGGATTGGTACTTAAATTCTGCTACAACTATTTTGTGGTCTATTTCTATGTCAGTGGAGCATCAACATCTGGTAAAATTGTGAATTTACTTTGCTTGAAACAAAATATTTTGTGCACTGTATCTTATCGCAAAATGTGAGTAAACTTTTACTATATAATTTGAGGAGTGGCAAAGGAAGGTGTGCATAGAATGTATACATGATGAAGAAATTTTCATTGCAGGTTGATGTAAAATCTTATGTGGCTAAGTGGTCAGTTTTTGTTCCAGAATGTCTAACTGTATAGTTTAAATGATTTTGAATGCTGAATCAATAAATTCATTGTCAGTCAATTCAATTGATATCAGCATAGATTATCAGGTTTAATATTCCTATCTGCCTTGGGCAAACCACGGAATTGAAAGAGTTGACACCCTATGCCTTGGGCAAACCACGGAATTGAAAGTGTTGACACCCTATGCCTCAACCCTATAGCATTTCAGTATATTGCCTAATCTGGATATTATATGATATATATGGTAAAGCATTATGCAGACAAATGAATCTTGAGTATTGTATTACTCTTATTGTAAGTTATAACCCACAAAATTTGCAAGAAATATGGGAACTGTTGGACTCTTAGTTTCTTCTGATTCATACTGTTAATCTTCTCTGAATTTCATTACATGTCAATAATAGGTAATTTGTGGCGTGAATTGTGGGAAACATCAAAACCAGTACCAGCTGTTAAGCAGGCACCTCTGTTTGACGAGGATTTGGCAGTGTAAGTTGATGATGAGGATTTTTTTGTATTAAAAATATTTCAACCCTAAAGCCACATCTTGAATCCCATGTTTTATTCATTTGTAGGGAGGGCATCCTAAATGCTTTTGAGGACATCCATCCTTCTGATCTTTTTGGACAGCTGTTTGTTTCTTTGGTAAGTTCTATATTTCATCTTTTATCACATTGGTTAGTTTTGTTGTGTATTGATAGTTCCACTTATCATTACATAATGTTCTTGTTCTGAACTTTTAATTATTTCCGAATTTTTAAATCACAAAGTATTATGTTCCAAAATATATCTTGATTGATGAATTTCCTAATAATCCTATAGTTTTGTAAAGTTTCTTGATAGAAATGCACCATGTTGTTTCTTCTCTTATTGATGCTGGTACCTTTCTAATAATAACCTTTGGTTTTAATTATATAGCTTGGTTTAGGATTTGCAATTGCTGAACCTATGCTGTCTAGTAACAGCGACTTCTCGAAGTTATTCTATGACTGCAAGGAGTACATAGTTGCCGCTTGTCAAAGCAACAAATTGAATGAGAAAGTTGATGATCTTGTCCAGGTGAGTACTCTTTAGAATAAGTGACTTAATATATAGCATCTCTCGGAAACCATGCCACGCTTCAGATCTCTCTATATTGATTAATACCTGAATGAAATAAATGGTCAATGTGACATCTGTAATCTAGTGGAGAAAATTCTTACCTTATCGTCGTATTTGAACAGTCGTCCACTATAAGTAAATTTATTAAGCAGAGTATGGAAGAAAAAGGAACATTTCAAGACTATCACATCCTCGAAACTTGTAACATTTATGAATACTACCTTCCCGAACTATGTAGTTTACTTTTTTTAGCATACAAGGTCGTTGATGACCTTACCTGTAAGCTCACGGGGAAGAAAAAAAACCATTCCACCGGACGTTTAATTGATAACAAAACTGTTGGTAGTTATCAGCAACTATTTGCTAATACATTCAATAGGGAACTTAATGGTTTCGTTCCTGCGTAGGCATATGAAACAATGGAGAGAATGTTATTGAATCCTGAAGAAGCACTAAAGATGATTAAGCAAACAGACGAATCAACTATGGTTACTGATGAACCAAAGAGCCCGTTGAAGAGGCTTAGCCTTATATTTGCCGGCAAAGATAAACTATTGAGGAAGTCTGTCTCAAAGGATCAGGTAAATGATGATGAAAAGTCTGGTCGGCAATCATTCTCAAGTTTCTTTGATAGCAAGTCATCTTTGTTCTCAAAGAAGCCTCCGAAGTCTGGATCCCCATCTCCTTCTGAGAAATCTTCTCTCGATGCTGGTTGGACAGTTGTATAGACAAATTTTATCTTCACTCTGTTTATTGAGGATACGCAATATTTTTTGGGTTCCCCCTCCTCTGCAGATAACTGTAAATTTTCTTTATTCTTATTCCAAATACATGGTTGTTAATACTTCATTCTTTTTTTTAAGGGAATTGAAGATAAATCATTTTGGCTTTAGTAAATATAATGTTACTTGTTATCTCTACCTGCCTACACGTGTACTGTTGGAATAACCTTTGAGATAGTCCTCAGGCTTGACAACTCTTTCTAAGAACTCGGTTATGGCTGACAGGTTGCGTAGTTTAGTCTTTGTCTGATAGCAATTGATCTATCAATACAAACATTGCGAATTTATGTTTATGAAATTGTATCTGTAGATAAATATTGTTAAAGTAGTTAAGAAAAGAGAGCATGAAATAAAAAAGTTTAATGTGATAGAGAGATAAAAAGGGAGAAAATTGTCATAAAAGACGGTTCATGAATAATGTAACTTTTACATCAATGGTGTGATACACTTTTCAAAAACATAATCATTTAGGGTAAACTTCTTTAGCCAAAGAACTTATATTGTTAAATATCAATCACTAATCATATTAAGTTTTTTGCTTTTGTCTGTTAAGATGGGGGTAGTAACCCACTGATTCAGACAGGAACAATTTGGTTTTGTGAGATTGTAACCGCAACCAAGTCTACAACAGCTAATAATAATACCATGTTTGTTAATGGGAACGCAAATGACTCTTGAGATGTTTTTATCATCTATATGTTAACAAAAGATACACCAAAATACACATTGGTATGATACAATCATGCAGTAGTGGTTCAAAGCATTCTGAGGTTAGTTCTCACTATTAAAGTAATCTTGTTTCTTCCTCCTTGACCTCCCCTTGCCCACTAAGTACTATGGCTGTAAATACCCTGTTTATTCATCTTCTATCATCTTCTCCTCCATCTTCTACTTCATCTTCTCCTTCCTCTTCTCCATCTTCTCCTTCATCTTCTCCTTCATCTTCTTCTTCTTCATCTTCTTCTTCCTCTTCTTCTTCCTCTTCTTCTTCCTCTTCTCCTTCATCTTCTGTTTCATCTTCATCGTCAACCTTCTGCTCTTCATTTGACTTATCATTTGCGAAAGAGTTGGTAAGAAAACCTGGGACGACAAAATTTGCGACCAAGTACATTGATAGAAGCACACCACTGCAATGTATAGAGAATTTGAGTTAAATTCTAGACTTTAAAGATCACAGTAGACTCCATTTTGGAGTAGAAGGCTGTCTCATTGCCTGAGCCAAGTCTCAAACTCAATATAACACGCCTGTCAAATAAAGAGAAGAATTCGCCATTGTTGACATAATTTAATACTACAGAGCAAGGAAAAAAGTATCTTCTAATAAATTTCAGTCTTGCGAATATTAGAGGATGTGTTGTGAAGTTTAAAAAAAAAAGGAAATTGGAGTGAACCTTATAGGGAGTAAGGATGACAAGTCACCGGATTCTGCTGGGGCAACAACCATTAAATGTGGGAGTGCCTTGGTACTTAATGGACTTGGTGAAGGTAAGTGCAGGACACGTGGAGGTTGGTGGGTAGAAATGCAAAATAGTTTGGAGGTGGGGCTTATATGATGTAACTGCTGTTTGAGTTTTGAATGCAAGGGAAGCAGTGAAGATTGGAGCTGGAGGCACCTCATGGAGAAGCTTGGCTTGTTCAGTTGGTTGCTCTTTCAGAAAACTACTCTTGTTTCTCTCTGAGGTGCTTGGGATTGGGATAATGTGAGGGGATATTTCACTAGACATATCATCCTTTCTGAAGGGTCCCATTTTCCTTGTGTTGTAGACTGTGAGGTGAGTTACCCTCATCTTTTCAGACCCAAAATTGAACCAATAAGAGTATTAGTATTGACACTACAGCATAGCCCAATTCTTAGAGAAACTATGCTAATTTGTATGCCAAAATTGAACCCATAAGAGTATTAGTATTGCCAATCTCTTATTGGTGTCTATATATCTATCTATCTAATACATACTTCATTTTTTTTTTTTTTTATAAGAAAAAGTGACAAGTCAACAAGATGATAATGATTCCAAATCACCTATTACCTTTTTTTCTTTTTTTACAACTTTATGTATGTTGAATAATATATTAATACATGTATATTTAATTTGAGAAAATGTTTTGACCACCGAAATGATTCAAAATAATATTTCTTTATCCTGGCAGGATTTGTATGTTTTGAAAGACACAGAAAATTAAAATAGTGTGAAATGTTTTAAATGATTAGTAAACAAGAAAATAAAATATTTTTTTATCAAATAGATTCAAAATTATATCTTCAATTTTTTAAAATTAAATTTCTCCAAAATGCCCATTTTTTCATTAAATTCATCATAAACAATCTATCCTTACTTAACATTTTAAGATTTGGCAGCTTTGGAATATTTTCAATTGGATGACTTTAGATTTTATTATATTCCCTCTCCTTTTTTGAAGAAGCCCACAGCAAGTGTCAAATTTTAAGAGGCCTTGTTTGTTTTTGTGAATGCAAAAGGAATTTACACTCACTGTCAAACATTAAGCAGAAACACCAATAAAACTAGTATATAAAATTTGTAGAATAAATCCATAAAAACATAAATTTATATTTAATTTTTTAAAACTTATAATAATTAAATACATATTTAATATTATACAATATAAGGAAAATACGTGTAACATGTGTTTATCCAATTTTTTGTGTTATGATATCGTATTTTAATAACTTAAAAATTAACATTTATATTAATTTATAAATTAATTTAAATTTTTATATTAATATTATTTTTATATTTAATATACTTAATCTATAATTTGAATAAAGAAAAACAATATAAATTGAAGAAAATAATAAACATAAATATGGAGTTATTTTTATTAAATGGGTGACTTATATTTAAGATTTTTTTATAATTTTAAAATTTAATTAATTATAAAGTCAGAATATAAAACGTTTTTAAAAACTGAAACTCATTATATAGTATAATATATTATATAATATAATATATATTATAATATTCAAAGCTCAGTATATATATATTGCACAAAATACTGTTACAGTGATGTTTAATTAGGCATAACAAGACTTGAGACTCTGAGTTTGAAGGCAACTCAAAAGTTTAAAACCATAAGGACAAAGTTTTATATCATACAAATTTTTCTATTAAAAAAAAACACTGAAGAAAATTATTTTGGAAAGTGAAATCACATATTTTTTACTAATTACACTATTTTGATTTTCTTAAATTGTTTGATTTTATAAACTTTTCAAATCACAATAATTGATTTTTAAATCAACTGGTCAGATCCATTAATTCCATTTTAAAAAATGTAATTTAAAGTAAACTTTAACTTCATCTAACTCAATTTTATCTCTATATACATGAAATCACTTGAATATCTCATTACCCATTACACTGGGAAGAATAATACACACTTTAATTTAAAAAAAGGAGAGAATTAGCTTAATTAATAAGGTTATTTTGATAATTGAAAAAAATTATATATTGATTTGAGTGATACAAATTTTGACTATTACATTACATTACATTTTATATGTATGTATATAAACAATATTTAAACTCGCTATATTTGACATTAAAAATTCCCAATTTTCAGGACAATAAGGGAAAATTTGACATAAGAATTAAGAACTACAATTATAGAGAATTATAGAGAGGATAGTAGAATATTTTTCTTCAGAACTCCTTGGCGGCGATCTCTGTTCCATCGTCAACCCTACCCACCTTTCCTCTTGCGTTTCGCGTTCAGGTTTGATATTTTTCACTCTCTCTTCTCCAATCTTAAACTGTGTCATTTTCCATTTCTTTGTTTGATACTAGCATTCTATTCTTGTTCCCCACCACAATTTCTCAAATCTGAATCTAGAAAGTTCAATCGGGAGAATACATCGCAATAGGTGTATTGTTACTGTTGCTGTTAATGTTGTCAGATGTGCATGTATTTCAGTTCACTCCGATGATTTTTACGATTTTGTTTGTTGAATTTGGTTTTTGTCAAATTAGGTTTGAATTCCGGAGGAAGAAGAGATTTCTGAGCATAATCAATCATGTTTGGTGTCGTAAGGCGAAGGGTTGCTTCTGGCAGCCCGTCTCCTTGGGTAAGAGCCAAATCTTTCTAAACGCTTTTGATGAATTTTAATTTGAATGTGTTTGTGTTAATCCATGGATTGATGCTTAAGTTTAAGAGAAGTCTGATACCTATTTTGCAATTGTTTCAGCTTCTAGGTCAGAAAATTCGTTCTGGCCTCTCTGTTTCTGCTAGAGTTTCTTCCACTGTCGAGAAAGAGGTTTTTGTCTTACTTTTTTCTTTTTCTTTTGGCATCTTAATCTATTAATATGTTTTTCTCTTCTTTGCATAAGGTACTGATGATTACTTAAATTGGCATGGGGTTAAACATGCTGTTTGTTTTCTCAAATAAGGGAATGTTCATCTTTAGTCCCTCAAATAAGATCACATCCTTTTTGTCCCTCGGTTAGGCAAATGTGTCGTGCCTGGTATCAGTTTCAATATGTAATGAACCACAAAAGAGACCCTGATAGGGTCGAAATGCAACCCTCACAGTTGAATGTGAAATTAATGGTTGTAATGTTTTTTTTGACAAAAAACAACTTGCAAAGCCTCTGATTATCATCTGTTACATTTCATTTAATTTTCTAACCTTTTCTTTCCTTATGTGGAAAATATATTTCCTATATTTATGGCTTATGGATTTTCCATCAGTTTGGAACATAGTTTCAGTTTATGGTCTTTTCGGTTGGGTGTTGTTTGAATATTGTTCAAAGTTGGATTGGATTATCAGATGACTGTTCAAATTCAATGTGACAGGGCAGAGATTTGGTTATTTTGCTTAGCTCTGTCAGCAAAGTTTGCCGCTATCAAAGTGATACATAGACAGACTGGCAGTTTGTGTCAGACTGTATTATGTAAATTTATTGGGATTGGGACAGTCTTATTCAGCTTGGATGATTGGATGATGTTTTATTAACTAGATTAATTGATGACCTCATTATTTATTTTTTCTCGTGGTTTCTAATGGCCTTCTTTGTTATAAGGGGGTAGATCCTATAATTTACTTGTTATTCATATTCTTTGAAGTTTCTTACAGCTATTTTTTATTATGTTTGACAGATTGTGTTTCATTCAGACGTATGTGGATTCGTAAGGAACTTCTGTAATATAACATCTGGTAATTTTGGGTGCATTTTATTTTTTAAATAATTTAGAGGCTATTGTCTTAATTAGTTGAATGATTTCTTGTATTTTTTAATTTAAGTCATTAATATTGTTGCTGCAGGATGCGGGACTAATTCCAAGGCTATGAGGTCAGTGACATCACGTTGATAGTCAGTTCCAGGCGTTATTCAAGTATTGCTTTGGAATTCTGTTTAGTTTTGGTAAAAAAAGTTTGCGTTAGAAATTGGAAGATGAGATTGTAAGGGTGCACTTGGTTAAGCATTTATGTTTTTCCTTGAAAATAACAAGCACATCTGAAAACATGTTAGTTGTAGTCATAGACATACTTAAAATTAGCTGAAAATGGAAACATAAAATCAAACTCTCGAACTAGATCTTTCTAATGTTAGAATTGGATTTGGAAGCTTTAAATTGTTTTCTTAAAAACAGCAAAGAGTTTGGAGAAAAATAATGTAATATATAGAAAGGCCTTCTATATCCAGGCTTTTCCGGAGAAAAAAGTGAATTGGTAATAAAAATATTGTAAGAAAAATGAAAATATGAAATTATTTTCAGTGCCCTAGCCACTTGAATCCTTAATTTTAGTTGAGAAATTTCAGTACCAATATTCCTTGCCTTTTTTCAGTCTTATTTGGTTGCAAATTTTACACTTTTTCTCGTGTGTTGCTGCTAAGTATTTAATTTTGGTGGTGTTCTAAGTGCATTGAATGTCTCAGACATAAGTTGACGTATTTTTAACTCAGTTTCATCTTCACATGGAGTTTGGGGGGTTCAAAATCATTAATTGACGAGTCTATGGAATGGAAAGGTCATACAGTTTCTCATCCGCAGTGATGCTGTTTTGATAGTGTTTTTGTTATGTAGGGTGATTTTTCATCCAGAGGCAGGACCTTTTCGAACCTGGGGGCGTCCATTTTCTTCAGACAATGGTGAGACATTGACATGCATATTCTTCTGTGGTTGTAGTTTCTTTCTTTCGTGAAGCATGACTGCATTTTGTAATATGTTTACTCTTAGAAAGTTCCTCGAAAGAGGAGACAATCGGTGGACATGCAAAAGCATTGCATGTCTTTAAAAAGGAATATAGAACGAGTAACAATGAGTCTATTGATTTCATAATTTTCATCTTGATTTTGTAGTTTCGTGTATAATCTACATGGGCTACATTGTATATTTGAAATTTTCTTGTCTATATTTTGTGTAAATTGAGCTTTTGTGTAGGAATTTGGTGAATGTTCTAAATTCCATTTTCACTTTATTTGTGAGAGTCTAGTATCTAGGACCAAAAAAATAAGAGCTGATTATTGATAATCATCCATTTATATGGCATTTAGGTTGTTTAACTAACCCGTTTTATTCTGGCTTTTGATTGGTAATGCTGTTATGACGATTACTGTTTTTTATATTTGTGATAAAGGAGATACGGTCGATGTTGTGGTCCCTCCTCTGGCTGAATCTATCAATGATGGAACTCTGGCAAACTTTTTGAAGAGTATGTTCATCCTCGAATATGTTTTTATTTTATCTATTCTGAATGGTGTTTTTTATGAATTACTGGTGAGTGACCGTCGTGTTTGTATTTTATAAATGGAATCAGGGCCTGGTGACAGGGTTAATGCTGATGAGCCAATTGCTCAAATTGAAACAGATAAGGTGCCATGTCGTAACAAGCAAATATTTGTGAAGGATTCTGATGGTTATAAACAGATCTGGTCTTCATTTTCAGAATAATTAATGCTGTATGTTGTTCTTGTTCCTTAATTAGGTGACAATCGATGTTTCAAGTCCTGAGTCAGGTGTCATTCTGAAGGTACAGTTTCATTGCCTGAAAGGTTTTTACTCTCGTCCAACCACTCCAGAATGATAGAAGTTATTACTTGTATTAATTTGGCTTGTGTGATCTATTTAATGGTTTGCAGTTTCTAGCCAATGAAGGGGATACTGTTGAGCCAGGTAACAAGATAGCCATCATTTCAAGATCTGCTGACGCAACTCATGTTGCTCCATCTGAGACTACATCTGAGAAAGCTGCTCCTCAGCCAACACAAAAAGCTGCTCCTCAGCCAACACAAAAGGTTACCGAGGAGAAGAAAGCCCCTAAAGTTGAAACTCAACCTGTTAAAGAGAAGCCCAAAGCACCTCCTGCCACATTGAGTTCTCCCACTGAGCCCCAACTTCCTCCCAAAGAAAGAGAAAGGCGGGTGAGTCATTGAGATTTTTGTTCTACTTGAATTATATTTAGCTAGCATGAAAGTTCTTTTGATCTCTTCCGTTGTTATTAAAGGTTCCTATGACAAGGCTTCGGAAACGAGTCGCAACACGGCTGAAAGATTCCCAGAACACATTTGCTATGCTCACAACCTTCAATGAAGTTGATATGTATGTTTTGTTGATTTTTGAAGTATAGCAAAAGCTTTGAAAATTGCTTAAGTTGTGTGTTTTCACCCATTATAAATATTCAGTATTTATGGATCTAATGGAACACTGTTTTCTAAATCTAATGAAGCCCTCAACCCACGTCTGTAGCTATGGTACACTGGGAAGTAATGGCATTTCTGTTAATTTTTCTTGTTCTTTGTCTGATCGACAAACTTGTGTGTTCTCTTAAATTCTACTTGCGTGGTTGGTTTGCATGGATAAACAATATATGCATAATGCATTGGGGTGGAAACCGTTTTCCCTTGGATTTATGTTTACCTTTTTGCTCATATATGCATGTAATATTACATAATGCCACTTTGTTAGTTTCTATGTGATAATACCAGTATCATGGGACATTCTGTTTAGGGGAGGATGTAATTTAGATATAATGTGTAGACTGTGGAACTCCATGTCTTTAATTGGAAATTCTTAATGTTGAGTTTCCTGTCAATTCCTTATATAGTATATATCCTCTTTCATTCCTCCCCTTATTGTTCTGCTCTTAATGATAGGACTAATTTGATGAAGCTCCGTTCTGATTATAAGGACGCTTTTGTGGAAAAACATGGAGTCAAGTTGGGGCTTATGTCGGGCTTTGTCAAAGTATGTTTTCTATTTATAGACTAGCTTGGCTTTATCTTTATTATTTCCTCATACTTTTAAGGGTCTCCATGTTAGGCTGCTGTCAACGCACTCCAACATCAACCAATTGTGAATGCAGTCATTGATGGGGATGATATTATATACAGAGATTATATAGATATCAGCATAGCCGTTGGTACTCCGAAGGTTTCTACCAGCCACACTCCTTTTCTCATTTACTTCGTTTATGTAGAGAAATCTATCAATCAATGATTATACTTTATCTCGACGAAACTTTGTTATTTTCAACAAACTTTTGTCAACTATTATCATGGCTATTCAGCTAATTAATAAGTAATTTAGTATATACTGTTAAATTTGAAATTCTTTTGCCTGGCCTTGAAAATTATCAACACGTATTGACCCTCAATTCCATCCCAGGGCCTTGTTGTTCCTGTTATCCGCAATGCGGATACCATGAACTTTGCTGATATAGAAAAGCAAATCAATGCTTTTGCTAAGAAGGCAAATGATGGAACTTTATCAATTGATGAGATGGCTGGAGGCACTCTTACAATATCCAACGGTGGTGTTTATGGAAGCCTTTTGAGTACCCCTATTATCAACCCTCCTCAGGTTTGGAAGTTCTAACAAGATAAAAATCATTATATATATATATATATATATATATATATATATATATATATATATTGTTTTCTTTAATTCTGTATGACACATTCTTTGATATATATTTGAAGCTGTTTGTCTTTATTAATGTGATAGTACTTCGTCATTGATTGCTTTCCTTCTGTCTTATTAGTAGGTTCAGACATTGTTTGTCATTTAATGAATATGGTCATTATTTGTCCCCATTAATTCATCAAAATGCTATTTGTTTCACGAAAAGATCACTGTAATTCAAAATCTCAAGCTAAAATACTGCCAATAGTCATTAGTTAAATTTAGATAATGTTTTTAATGCTGCAAAATTTGTATAATAAACTGTGAATTATTATTTAGAAAGAAAACTAATGCAGCTATTGTTTTTGGCAGTCGGCAATCTTGGGTATGCATTCCATAGTGAGCCGTCCTACGGTTGTTGGGGGAAATGTTGTCCCAAGACCATTGATGTACGTTGCTCTAACATATGACCATAGAATTATTGATGGAAGAGAGGCAGTGTTCTTTCTGCGGCGCATCAAAGATATCGTGGAGGATCCTCGCAGGCTTTTGCTTGACATATAATTTGGATGGAGTAAATTAATCCTCAAAATTCAAATACCATAATGGGTACCCATTTGTTTGGCTTTTGAATTGCGGCTGCCCGTAATTTATAATCTTTAATATGAGCAAACTCTTTAGGATCATATCTTCCGTTCGATATATTCAGCTTGTTTGTGTTTTTTCTGCTCACTATTCCTCTCATTTAATATGAAGAGGGTCACAGTTTTTGCTCCAAAATTGTATGAAACGACTACTATCAAACTATATGTAGGGTTTATCCCTGAAGTAATAATGCGATTTCTTTTCCATCACACTGTGTGCCGCAGTATTTTCTTGCCGATGAAATTTCATCACACTTTATGCCGCAGTATTTTTTTGCCGATGAAATTTCAGATGGATATCGTCATTTGATATCCAAATAATTCTGGCAAAAGCGCTACCGTAATTAATTTTGTTAGAATTCATGTGTTCTTATGTTCTACTCGGCACAAAATGTAGTGTCTCCAAGCCTTGATGATTCCGAGTCATCCTAAAATAATGTTATGGATGATAAATACTTGCCATCTTTGTGACGCAGTTAATGATAATTAAGTTCCATTTACATTCGTGGGAGCTGTCTATGCAGTGCAAAATTTTACAATGGATGCAAGATCTAACCGGGCGTCTGCATTTGCTGGTGCTGCCGGGCACCAGGTCAATGTCATATTAAAAGAGTTCTTAATATAATTCTCGAATAAAATTGTTACCATTTTAAACCATGCAATGCATATATTCCGTAGTTATATCTAATGTATTCTCCACAAAAATTGTACGATGTAACTAGTAGCTATTTGTTGAAATCTACCACAGAAAATGGACTGCAATACTTTCAGTTGTATCACCTCTAGATTGATTGGTAGGATTGTGTAAATCAAACAAATTCCCGTACCAAGATTGAATTCATATTACTCCGTATAAAGGTTAATTATCAACGGCTAACAACCAGTTTTGGGGTCACGAAATATCAGGGGCAGGTTTCTAGTACTAAAAATATACTAAATAATGGCTAAGTAGGCCTTGCGTCCTTCATTGGAAGTTCCAATATTTGGAAAGCTTTTAATCTGGTTCCAAATTTATTTAAAATGAATCTTTGTGGTCCTTTATACTAAATTCATGTTATCGCCCTTGACAGCGTTATGATGTGGCATAATAAGCACTCGATAGGGCAGAGACAGTGAGGTGTGTAACGGTTTTGGTTTATAACTCTTTAGGGCATCATCAAGAAATGTTTTCAGATATCAAGTTCCGATCTTAGCTCAATGGATACAAAATACAAGGGGTGAGCCAAAGACGTTGTTGGTTATAGTTAGTTAGGCTAGAGGAGAAGTGCTCCCCTCAGTGACTCTGGAGAAAGATGGGAGAAGGAATTGTCATGGACAAAAGGCTGAGAAGACAGAACCGTTGTGGACATTTTTGTCGACTCTGCCATGTTCGATACTTATTGTGTCACATCGTTATTATCTCCACGACGTTAACAAGAACTTAAAGATAAAAATCATATTCACTCCATTTCAAGTAATAACTCATTAAACCAGACTATGAAATGCACAGCAAAATTATTCTCTCTCCCCTCAAAATACTACTACCGGTCACATTCAGCAACCATGTCCAATCCAAAATTACAAAATAAAAAATAAAAAGGAAAAAATAATAAGGGCAACCATTCATCTTACAACTTGAGGAAAACTAACTCTTCAACAGCGGGGATATCTCCAATCCTCTTCAAAGATTCCTTGCTAGGTTGGTCGTCCACTCCAATTGCCATAACAGCTTGCTTGCGTGGAGCAATCCTTCCTACACTCATGAAGCTGACATTCACGTTCTCCTCACCCAAAACGCTTCCAACCTTTCCGATCATGCCTGGTTGATCCACCTGCCTACACAGTATAATGCTACCTTCCAAACTCACGTCAACATCAAAAGATCCAACCTTCGTCAGATGCGGAATACCATCTTTCACCCGACCCTCAACCTTAATCTCCCCAGAATCTGATATGGCACTTGCAAATCGGGACTCCACATTAGCTATCTGAACTTGAATGAATTCCAGTGGATTCTCAGGTGACCCATCAAGAATAATTCTCTCCTCAGTTATCCTCAGACCTCTTTGCTTAGCAGTGAAGTCAGCATTAACCAAGTTCACAAAAACACTAGATATGGGCTCAATCAGACCCTTGGTTATCATGGCACGAAGAAGACGAGTGTCCAGATCATCAGGAGCCCTAGCGGTGGCATAAGTAACCTTTACTGTTTTCACACCACTTCCTCCTGCTACAAGCTGGACAGCCAACCTACCCAGTTTCTCAGCAAGATCAACAAATGGTTTCAATTCTGACAGTACCTGCACACAAAAAATAAAGAAAAGATGTCAAACTAGGTCATTCCTTGCATAAAGCAAGTTTAATTCATGACTAACATTATATTATGATGTGCTCGCTTATGTGAAATACTAAACTGAATCCATAATTTCAAATATGATAATAACACTAATGGTGTAATTTCCCTATATTCCCATTTTTTCTCACTAATCAGATTAATCAAATCAAACTTTGACATTACTTTAAGCATTTGAGCAAATAACAGCTAAAGTTAACAATAATTAAACCATCTTCGAAATCAATATCTGAAACTAGTGGTACACACTTCAATAAATAAATTCACAACGACTTTCTCAAGGCAGGGGAGAGTAGCAATAGAAATATCATCAAATAATGTATAACAAATGGGAAGAGTATTAATATTTTTCCTGATACCTCAGAGGGAACCATTGGTGCATTGACTGCAGTAGCAGCGAGCTCCCCTTTCAGAGCCCCAACCACAGCTTCTGCTATTTCAATAGCCACACCTTCCTGGTAATCATTTTCAAGAGCTTTATAAATAGCGACGATGGAATTAATGGAAATGTTTGTCATCATATCCAAATGTAACTTACCTGAGCTTCTGTAGTACTGGCACCGAGATGAGGTGTTGCAGTAACGAGCTCATGCAGAATCAACTTGCTGTCTTTGGCTGGTGGCTCCTCAGTGAAAACATCAAGAGCCGCCTTAAACAAAGATATAGCACAATCATGATCTCTTTATTAAGCAGGTTCATTAAAGTGATCAATTAGAGATTCAAAAAGGGAAATTGCAAGAACCTGAGCCACAATCCCAGAATCAAGTGCCCTAACAAGAGCATCCTCATCAATGACTCCTCCACGAGCAACATTGACTATGCGAACTCCTTTCTTCATCTTTGCAAAAGTCTCATCGTTTAGCATCTTTGATGTAGCAGCTGTGAGAGGCATATGTAGAGAGATGAAATCCGCAGAGGCAATGGCCTCATCAAAGCTCACTAGCTCCACACCAATGGCCCTAGCACGGTCTGCAGGAGCATATGGGTCATGGGCAATGACATTCATACCAAGCCCCTTGGCTCGGCGAGCAACTTCAGAACCAACCTTCCCAAATCCCAGCACCGCTAGTGTCTTCCCAACCAAGGAAACTCCAACATACTTATTCCTCTGCCATTTCCCTAGATTGCACAGGGAAACATGTTACAAAAATAGCCGATAACAGAATCCACAACACGAATAATAATAAAGGAATACAAGAAACACTGTATTCACAGAACTATTAATTAATCATACAAAAAAATAATGTTCATAGACAAATTTATAAAGATATTTCATCTTTTATAAGATGAAGAACATTCGATATAAAATTTGGTTCCGTATGTTCTCTTTATGAAAACCAAGAGGACGCAAAATTCAAAGTCTGCATAGAACGTTTCAAATCAAGCTTAGTTCAATAACAAGATCCAAATCTAAACAAAACATGTAATTAAAAACATTTTAAAGTATTGCTAGAACTAAAAAAATCCTAACTTTACCTTTACCTTATCACCGCCACACAGTCCTAATCTTTCTCCTTACCCAACCTAGACTCTTCCGCACACACACACACTTTCTACTGCAGGAATTAACTCGTCTCCTTCTTCTTGCTGGTTTCTCACAACCCTCACACGCTCCAGCTCTGCCACCAATCCAAGCACACAGTTCTGTTTTGTTTTTCACAATCAAAAGTAGAAAACCCTAACTCTACTTAAGAATTATAACAAATACTTAAACTCTATAGAACATATCATGTAAAGCATACTTGAATAGCAGAAATCTAAACAGTCTCCAACTCGACGAAACGCTATGCAAAAACTCACCGGCTTTGACGGACGCATCGGCCTGGGCGACGTTCCTGGCCATGGCGGCAAGGAGAGCGATCCCGTGCTCGGCGGCGGCGACAGTGTTGGCGGTAGGCGCATTGACGACGAGGCAGCCGTGCTCGGTAGCAGCGGCCAGATCCACATTATCGATTCCCACGCCGGCTCTGCCGACGACCTTGAGCCTGCCGCCGGAGGACTCGAAGACCTCGCGCGAGACCTTGGTGCCGCTGCGCACGATTAGCGCGTCGCAGAGTGAGATCTTGGTGCAGAGCTCCTCCGTGCTGAGATTATACGAGCAATCGACATTGGCGAAGTCCTTGAGCAGCTTCAGCCCCGCGTCGCCGAGCTTCTCCGCGACGAGCACCGTGGGCTTCGCGTCGAGCCCCGCCGAGACCAGCACCACGAGCGGCCGGCAGGCGCCACGGCGCGGGCGGAGCGAGACGGAGAAGGCTGAGGAGAGAGGAAGCCTCGAAGAGAGAGAAAACGACGGCGATGGCAACCGAAGGGTTCGGGGTGTGGCGGTAGCCATTAATTTAGGGAAAAATTGCGATGAAAAAAAGCTGAAAAAGTGCGAAAAGTTTGAGGTGTGTTTGATACGACGAGACCGTAGGGTTTTATAACGCCATAGGGTTTATGCCTTTGTTCTTCTCTCTTTCCACTTATTGGTATTATCAATTTGTCTTAGTTAATTGTCATTATCACTAATTTAATAATGTAATTAACATTAAGATAGATGAATGAATGTGCGCACCCCTTGGTTTGGTGTAAAACCACACACACTTGTTGCTTGCATGTGATCACAACCCTTCAATTTGGAGGTAAAATAGTAAGTACAAATCTAACATACAAATGTTAGGTATATATAACATGCACAACTTCTATATAGATCCACCTCCCACTATCTACTTAAGTTTTAATATAAGCTATTATCATTTTTTTTAAATTTAATTTGTTTAGACAATTTTCAAAACATGGTTGTTATAGAGTTAGTAAGAATTAAAATAGATAATATTTTAAATATAAAGATCTCAATGATATTGCAGGCTCAGTTGTTATTCTTTCTTAACTTATCATGGCAAATTCAATTAGAGTTATTTATAGTAATTAATTATTGTAATGATTAAAAGAAAGTTTTTTTTTAATAAACTATGTTTGGATAGTTAATTAATCGTTATTTAATTAATGAATATCAGTTATCTAGATCTCTAATTAAAAGATTAATTTTTTATTTAATAATTTAATAAATTATTACCATCTCATCATCTATAAATTAATATTTTTTCCGACTATTTTAATTGATAAGTCTTTTTTTTAAACTATTACTATTTACACTTTCTTTTATAATAAAAAACATTATCTTTAGATTTAAGACGGGTTAATTATGAATAAAAATATTATTTTAATATGAGCACGGTATAAATGGGCAATTTAAATTTGCAAAACCTGTTTATATTTATATAAGTTATGGTAAGAATTTATACTCAATTTGCTATTTTTTAAAAAATGTTATTTCAAAACGCCGTCGTGATAGAATTATAAAAAATATAAAAAATATTTTAGATATTAAGAACAATGTTATTAATAGTATATTAAGCTATTGTCGTTTTTTAATGTATTATGATAATTTGATTTTCTTTTTGTAATATGAGAAGAAAGAAAAAAAAAAACACATGATGAGAACAACAATGAAATTAATAAATATAAAAAAACATATTTATTGATAGTAAAATAAAATTAACTATTTAATTTTATTTTTATTAAGAATTTAAGTATGTTGGGAAG
>Ga0209489_101381_pt1 | contig 49711 bp, 29 predicted proteins | sample SiratrowhiteBW_FD_187527 | JGI IMG/M metagenome (GOLD analysis project Ga0209489, IMG submission 187527) | Root nodule microbial communities of legume samples collected from California, USA - Siratro white BW (SPAdes) (version 2) | ecosystem: Host-associated > Plants > Roots > Nodule | place...
ATGGGCTCCCAACCGACGTGGTACATACCCTAATTTTACCCTCCTTTTTTATTTCAGTAACAAAGTCACCATGACGTCGGTTACGTGGTCCAAACCGACGTCATGTGATACTTCACCACGTCGGTTAAGGCATATTAACCGACGTGGTGCATCAGCGCCATTTTAAAATTTTAAATTTTTGAATTTTAAAGCTTAAGTGGGAATTCAATGGCGGTTTTTTTCTGTAACCGACGTTATGTTGTTCATTTATTTACAAAAAAACCACCGCGTTTTGGATAACGTCGTTTTTGCTTTTGACCGTCATTGAAGGCAGACGTTAAATGTGTATTTTGTACTAGTGAATTATGAAGATTACCATATTGCATATTCAAAATTGCAAAAGTGAAAACAAAATCCTCACCAAAATTACACCACCAACCATTATGTGACACGACCAACCATCACCAACAACTACTAAGAACTAGCAATCACCACCACCAAGCATCACTGGCCACCCCCACACAATCTTCACAAAGCGAGCAAATACACTAAACACAAATATAGATCTCCATAATGATAATTGTTTTAGAATAAAATTGAAAATTCAAATTTTATGGGTTGCAGCTAAAATATGAAGGTTTAGACTGCGAGTGCCAACTCTCAATATTTTTTGGGATAAACTGAAAATAAAAACAAAATCCCTCAATAAACCCATTCCGCATTTATTTTAAAAAATAAACCCAATTACTGTTTTAGGTATAAAATCCAGCTATAACGGGTCTCGAGCTATAAAATCCAGCTATAACGGGTCCCAAGCATGAAAGACATGTTAGAAATCCATGTGCGAGTCTAAGTCTCACATTGAATAAAAATGAGAAAGTTAAGCAATATATAAGAAAGAAGACCCATAAACCTACTGTCTTAAGGTTTTGGGTTAAAGGTGATGTCATTTCTTTATGTACGTTTGACCCATTTCTCCTTCTTGTGAGATCTCTCTGGTACCGACCTGATGGGGACTCTCACTTAAAGGGGAGATTGTTAGGAATCCAAGTGCTTAAGTCTCACATTGAATAATAAAAATGAGAAAGTTAAGCAATATATATATAAAAAATAATAATGCGAGTCTAAGTCCCACATTATATAAAAATGATTGTTGTATTTATGCCTCTCGGATTCTCACAACAAGTGGTATCATAAATACAACAAGACAAGGATTTAATTTCGTTTTAGATTTGCATACTTTAAATTGACTTTATGTGAGCTGATTTCAACATAGGTTTATTTTTTATTTTTAATAGTTAAAAATACTTAATAAATATAAAATAAAAATTAAATTTATTTATTTTTTTAATTAATAATTTTTTAACTATTATTAAAAAATGTAAGTAAAATTTTTATTTATAAAAATTAATACTGATAATTAATATCAATATAAAATATTAAATTAGTGAATATTTATATTTTTAAGAAACTTAAAATGATTAATAATTCGTTTTAGTAATTCATATATATATATATATATATATATATATAATTTTTATATTGGCAATTATTAATATAAATTTAAAATAAAATTAATGTGTAAATAATAATATAATATGTGATTTTGAAATATTAAATTAATAAATGAATTTATTAATATTAATTAGTATAATTTCAATTTTAATATATTAATAACAAATGTTGCTTTAATTTCAACAAATTTATTATTATTATTATTGTAAAAATATATATTCGATTAGTTAATAAATATTTAATTGGTATGAAATTAATATTATAAATAGATTTTAAAGAAATCACACTGAACAGTAAATTTAATTACGATGAATATTATTAAAAATTTTAATTAAATAAAATAAAATTTACATTTGAATTCGATGATATCATATTATTTAAAATTTTAGTCTTTATACTATCACAACGAGAAATATATTTGTTATGCGTAGGATTTTTTTATGTGGTTGTTGTTTAGCTGGATTGGTTTTTAGGTGAGAGTGTTACTTGACATCTACATCAAAAAGTTTATATGGATTTTGTACACATCGTGATTTGAAAAAAAGAGGAGTAGAAGTGCTAAGTTGATTAGGAAAATCCCTATTGAGATATGAGATTGCTATAAGAATGGATAAAAGATGGTGATTTAATTCTTGTTGCAAATAAATTCCACATCAAATCATTAAAACTTTATGCTGATTAATGTCACGTGTCATCTATAGTCAATATTAGTGGGGGTGTCATGTCCTTAGTAATCGTGCTTAAAGAATAAAAAGAAGACTAACTTAATGAGAAACTAGTTTGGAATGTGGAAGTTAGAATTCGTGTGGCCGTGTTGATTTCTTAGATCTTGAAATACTTGTCACACATACAAGAAATACATGAAATTGACTATATATCACTCCATCTGTGACCTAATTCTCATTAGGTCGTTCCATCCTATAAGTTTTGTGGAGTTTTTCATACAAATTTTGTGGAATTTTTCTAAACTGTTAAGAGAAGAGACTTTTTCTAATAGACCAACCTCTAGCTTGATTTTGTCTAATTGGTATTATTTCACAACTACAAAACAAATTAGTATTGTGCATAATGTCCATAATTGTACATCCCTATTAGTTTTGGGTTGTCGGTTATATCTCCAATGCTCTATGTGTACATAAAAGCTGTAGTAAAGTGAATTTTGTTATAAAGATTATAACCAAACATGATATTGAATTACCAATGTAAAGAAAGATTTGACTAAGAAATCCATGAGTCTTAAAATATTAATTCCATCAAGGAAATTATGTTAATGAGAAATAAACCCTTACAGCAAAAGATGACCATAATTGATATTTGAGAGATGATGATAAAGATTTATTAATATCGTAGGGTGTGGCGCTAAACGGTGACAAAATATCATATAGTCAGTTTAATAATCTCCAAGAATAATATATTCGTAATATATGAAAAGTTAAGAAAAGAAGTGGATTTAAAAGGAAGAATAACCACCGTGTGCTAATAATACAAGATGTAAGATGTGATTGTAATAAACCTCTCTCTACTAACTTAATCAAGTTTCCAATTTCATCATGTATTCAAATCTATTAATTTTCAAACTACCGCAGAGCGTCTTCTGCGTTTTCAATTTATCAACTTGTTTCCTTAAATCTTCAATTTCCATTTCCAACTTCTCATGATAATTTTCCAGATCTTTCTCCCTTGATTCAAAGTAATCACATATAATCAATTTACAATGTAAAACAGAATATTAAGATTAGTATGTATTCCACTACATTTTATTTCAGTAGATCTTCCACAATCCTTATAAACACTATAGGCAACACTAAAAAATTATACTCTTCTTAATTGGGACATTTTATCAAACACTTTTCTTACCCAAAAATAAAAATACCTACATTAAGAAATCATCCAAAACAATAGACACACCACAAAGACTACAATCAGAACAGCCAAGCAAAATAAAGAAAGAAAAGAAGCGAAGGAAATAGAAAATTCCGTAAAACCCACGGCCCCAAAAAGTTTCCTAAAATTCACGGAAGCACAATTTTTTTTCCCAGCAACTCCAAATCAAGCAACAATGGATGATGAAGAAATCAATGAAAAAAAAAACGAAGTTTACATGCCTACACCACCGAAAGGAACCACAACCACCGCCTTCCAACGCTAATTGATTTTTGGTTTCAAATTGAAGAAACCAATCTCAAAAACCAACACTCAAAGCCACTGCTTAGAGATGAAAATAATAAATTTTTCATCTCTTTAAGCTTCAAGGAGGTCTTTTCGTGGAAGAATTTCATTGAAAGTAATGTATTATGCACATGCTTCATCAAGGTCAGATATTTAACATTATTAATTTGCAGTTAATGTACAACTTCTAAGAATTTTTTGTTATATTAAATAACGGAGGAGAAATCTATATAGTTTCTTTATGGGTCCCTCTCATCGCCCCCATGCATTAATGATGAAAAATAATATTATGATATGGTTGGTAGATAAGCATTTGTTAAAGAAAATTGTTAAGAATATCTAACTAATAATATAGCACGGACACAGTTCAAAATTAATATTGGTATTGGTTGAGATGATTGTGCATAACAATATACACTATCCTTTTCCAACTCATTCCAGAATTAGTATAATGTTTAAAATCAATAATTAACGAAATATAGTTGTCAAAGCCAATAGTTCCATTATTGTGTTTAAAAGTTTCATTGTCGAGTTTACAAAAGAAGTTGAACCTTTATTGGATGGCTTAATTATTGAACTTTGAAACAGAAAAACACATTTATTTTTTAAATAGCATCTGAGTTTTTACATATGCATCGTCACCTATTACTACTTGTTAGCTGGCCAATACCAACTGAGTGAGAGGCCCATAAGTCAAATTAAATTAAAGCCACTTTTCTAATTATTTTCTTTTACTGAATTATTGCATTGTTTTCTTGATCGCTATTTCTTTCTTCAAAATTTTAACCTCTAACGTTTTCTTGAAAAATTACAATTTTGATTCAGTAAATTTTTTAATTAATTAATTTTTTTGTATTAATTTAAATAAATATGATATATCTAAGATTCACATTAACTTAAATGAAAAAATAGATAAAAAATATATACTTTATAAAATACAAAAACTAAAATTATAGAAAAAAAGAATCAAAATTAAAATTTAATTAATCATTTAAATTTTTAAGAAATCATTCTGTTTTTACAATGATACAAATTTTTTCTTTATATTTAGAAATATTCTATTTTAATATTTATACATACTGTTTTTTATTATTTTTAGTGTCTAATTTATTATTTTAATACTTTCAGCTTTTAAATCTAAGACTTAAAAAATTAAAAAATATTTAAAAGAAAAGTTATTTAGATATAAAACCTAAGAGATAAAACTTGATTAACTATAAAGATTAAATAAAGAATTTTTGTCTTTTATTTCTAGGTCCTCCTTCAATTTATCCTTGCTAACACACCCCTCTTCTCTCCACGTTAAATGCAGTTCAGTTCAACTTCTACAGTGTGTGCAATAAAATCCTCCACCAATGTCGCCGCCGCAGAACCTTCACCGGAGATCCGCTTCTACCGCCGGAATTCCGGATTGGATCTCTGACTCAATCAGCGGCGGCTCCCTCCGGCACGTCGACCTCCACACCGGAACCAATGGCTGGTCGTCACCACCGGGGGACTTCTTCTCCCTTCGCTCCTCTAACTATCTCCGGAACCGCCAAAAATCCCCCGCCGGCGACTACCTCCTCTCGCCGGCCGGTATGGACTGGCTCAAATCCTCGGCGAAAATCGAGCACGTGCTCTCTCGCACGGACAATCGCGTAATGCAGGCGCTGCGGAGGTCGCAGCAAACCCTAGGCCAGTCGACTAAGAGCTTCATCTTCGCCGTGAACCTCCAGATCCCCGGCGGGAAGGACCACCACAGCGCAGTGTTCTACTTCGCGACGGAGGATCCGGAATCGCTCCGAACCAGTTCGCTGCTGAACCGGTTCGTGCACTGCGACGACGCGTTCCGGAACCAGCGGTTCAAGCTGGTGAACCGGATTGTGAAGGGACCGTGGATTGTGAAGAAAGCCGTGGGGAACCACAGCGCATGTTTGTTAGGGAAAGCGTTAAATTGCACATACCACAGAGGGAACAATTACCTCGAAATCGACGTCGATATTGGAAGCAGCGCGATTGCGAATGCGATTCTGCACCTCGCGTTGGGACATGTGACGGCAGTTACGATCGACATGGGATTCGTGGTGGAGGCGCAGACGGACGACGAGTTGCCGGAGCAGTTGATCGGCGGCGTTAGGGTTTGCCAGATGGAGATGGCGTCGGCCACCGTGGTGGAGGCCTTGCACGTGCCGCACGTGTCGCGTGGGATTGGGTCGGCCAAAGTGAATCACCATAACTCTGCGGATGATCTTGCCATGGATGATTAGATTATGGATAATTTTTTAGTGACAAAAGATTATGATTTTTTTTAAATTTTAATTGTTCTCCTATGGATTTTAATTTCTCATTTATTGGATATATAAAAAATGAGGCAAATATTCTGAAGGTTAATTTTATTCTACAAAGCATGTCCAGAAAAGTTGTTTTTTAATTAAAAAAGTTGTTTTTCTATTACAAGACTCGTGTTAGCTATTGCACATCTCATCCATTAAATCTATAAAAAAACAATCTTTCTATTAAGGAAATAAAAGAGATTGAAATCTATTATAAAATAATTTAATATAGTATAGTAAGATAAATTAGAATACGAGACAAACTGAATCTTACTTTTTAATCTAAGCTAGTAAATTTATCACTATATTTATCACTATATGACTATTATTTTCTTTCAAAACATAAGTCATTCTGTATGAGCTAATTACTTATCGACACACTTATGACACTTACTTTTAAAAATTAAAAAAAATATTTTTTACTCTCCTTAAAACAGTCATTCTATAATAACACAAATATGCATATATTTATATCATATAATATACATATATTTATATCATATACCTTTAAGAATTTAAAGAATAATATGTAAATTAAAAATTTGACAAAATAAAGAAAAGTCAACACTCACACAACTTTTTAAATGAGTATATTCAATAACAAAAAGTGACATAAATAACTTTATTAGACAAAGTGAATTTACAAAAAGCTGAAAAACTATCTAGATTTTCCAAACATGGGATGAAAAAAAGTCTATAGATATAAAAGGTTGTACTAATCCAGGCTCAATATGAACAGTTTATAAAGTTGTTTATAGATACCAAAGCCTCAGGAGAAAGGTACGGACGCTCTAAAACTCTTCGAGTATCGAATATTAATTTGAGCATCGGAGAACTTTTTGCAGGTACCTCTCCCTCTCAAGAGAAAACTGACAACTGAGATCTCAATAGAAGGTTAAAGGTCAAGAACTGAGATCTCAATATAAGGTTAAAGACTGAGAACTGAGATCTTAATAGAAGGTTAAAGACCCAGAATTGAAATCCCAATAGAGTGTTGTAGACTAAGAACCGAGATCTCAATAGAAAGTTGAAGACCGAGAACTGAGATATCAATAAAAGGTTGAAAGCCAAAGACATTCTTGATCGTGTTGAGCTCTTAGATGTCAAGATCGAGATCGAGTATACAAGTTGAGTTCGAGAAAACGGTTCACTTACAAAAGCCTTCCAAATCAGATTAAAGAGATGATTCCAAATATACCAACCTAATGTTTTAATCTAAAACAATTTTAATTATTATTTTTTATTTTAATAAAGAAATATTTACAACACAAATAGGTTCTTTTTATGTTGAAAAAAGAAAACTAAGTTTATTTTATGTAGCCTACGGTTTTATATTAGTTGTTGCACACATTTTGAACGTTTTTATGTTTAAAAAAAAAAAATATATATTGGACATTCGTCCTTCGCTGTTTTGAGCTGCATAATTTTTGTTCAGAAAACAAAATTAATTGATAACTAAGTTTTATATAAAATCTAACTATTAACATTTAATAGATTTTTTTAACTATTTTTTATCTACAAAACTTTTAACATAAGAAAACTGATATGAACTCATATCTATTAATTAATACCAACCGCCACCCATGCACAATTTTATTGCTCACGGATGCCAACCTGGGTAAGCTGGATTTTAGTTATAAAATAATGGTGTGTAGGGAAGACTGCACGAGGACATAAAGCTGAAGATCTACAATGATTGGTTGTAATTTTTCAATATGAAACCAACCCTTATGATAGTGGCCCTACTTCAGCAAATTCTTCTCATAAGTATAAAGTCAATTTATATAGTTTAATATATAAAAAAATTATTTTACCTTTTTCAATTTGCATTGACGTGTGAATAATGAAAAGCTCACGTATTTTAATTAGAGTGTCATGGTTTCCAACTTGTTGGGAATGTAGAAAACTTAAATGAGAGAGGTTATTCGTCATTTCTCAAACACCACTACGAAGATATTAGTGCAAGTGTTGAATGGAAGAATGCTAATCCAAGGGGCAAAACGGAGGAGATCTCACAAGAATGAGAACCGAGCCAACATATAAGGGAATGACACCACCTTCAACAAAAAAACTTAAGGCATTAGGTTTGTGGGTCTTCTTTCTTATATGTTGCTCAACTTTTTCATTTCTACTCAATGTGGGACTTAGACTCACACTTAGATATCTAACCTTAATCATAAACGACCCTCACTTGAAACCTCTGTCAGGAAGACTTTCGATATAGAGTCAAACTATACTCGCCCAAGCCGCAAATCATCGGCTCTGATACCACTTGTTGGGTAATTTGAGGGGGAAAACCGGAGACTCACTTGAAACCTCCGTCAGGAAGACTTTTGATACAAAGTCAAATTGTACTCGCCCAAGCCGCAAACCATCGGCTTTGATACCACTTGTTGGGTAATTCGAGGGGGAAAACCGGGGAGACCTCTCACTTGAAACCTCCGTAAGGAAGACTTTCGATACATAGTCAAACTGTACTTGCCCAAGCCACAAACCATCGAATCTGATACCACTTGTTGGGTAATTCGAGGGGGAAAACCGGGGATACTTCATAAGAATGAGAACCGAGTCAACCCACATAAGGGAATGACACCACCTTCAACCTAAAACCTTAAGACATTGGGTTTGCGAGTCTTCTTTCTTATGTTGCTCAACTTTCTCATTCATACTCAATGTGGGACTTAGACTCACACTTGGATACCAGTTGATGGGAGTCAGGCAGCGGAAGCAATAAGATTCACTTTTATTAGAACAATATGGAAACACCCTGAACGCAATCAATCAATCCAAACAAAACCAATATGCAGTCGAAAACAGAAGAATAAATCAACACCAATAATTAACGTGGGAAAAACCTCTCAATAGAGATCAAAAAACCCACAGGACGGTACATACTCCACTAATACCAAAACAAAGGTACAATGAGCCTCACAAAATTAATCACAGAGCATATCAATACAACTCTTCCTAATCCTCAAAACGGTCACCAAAAATGGGCCAAAAATATCAACAAATTGAAATTAATAAGGAAGAGTTCAAGAATCTCGTCACCAGAAAAATAGACAACGTTCACGAATTTTCTGGAAACAAATTACAGCTCTGATCTCAAATCTGACCGTCCAAAACAACGAGCTGTGAGTGATAAAACTCCAGTAAAAATTTCAGAGCAATTGGAGAAGATTTGGATTTCCGAAATAACCAAGACTGACGGTAACAAGAACTTGCTACGGACAACAACTCTTCACAAAATTACTAACAATTCTACAGACCTCCATTAGACAATCACACCGTCCAAATTGAAGAAATATGAGTGAGGAATCTTCAATAAAAATTGCAATTTGATCAGACAAGGTTTCACCGTTGGATCTTCAAAACAACCAACACAGGTTGCTATAGGAAGTAGTTGCGAATTACCTCTCCCTCTTCTCTTCAAAGCGGTTGCTCACACACTTCTCCACACACACCAAAGCTCTCACGGTTGCACACACGGTTACACCCTCTCAGGGTTAGCCTTTTACCCTAATTATAATGATGCATTATATTGGGTCTGTCATGTGTCATAGACACACCAAAACATAATGGGTTTGGGCCTCACAAGGAGAGAAACAACCCAACAAATCTCCCCCTTCTTGACTAGGTTGAGGCCCTCACAAATCAGGTGATAGAGCACCATGTTTCGCGGTCTTCCTAGGAAATGTCTTTGTCATTATATCAACACTGTTCTCATCAGAATGATCCAAATCACCTCTCTCTGACTTCCTTGAAGGTAGCTGACTCTTGAAAGACACTCTATTTTTCTTTCCACCAAAGCAATGAGAACTTTTCTGTAAATGTGCCTTTCCAACATCAGACAATACATTCCTTCTAACTAAAACAGACTTCCCTTTGTCATTCATATGGCATAAGCTCTTATGTCACAAGTCAGTTCCATCAACAAACTCAGCTGCATGAACAACATCTTTTACAATTTTAGCTTGAGTTATGTAAAGTGTAGAGTACTTAGTACCTCTACCCACAACCACGAAACCCTTAGTGAGCTTCCAACTATCACCTGCAAATGAGCTGTTATAGTTTTCATCACACAACTTACCAACAGAAAGTAAGTTTAATCGGACATCAGGAACATGTTTCACATGCTTCAAAATTAATCTCGAGCCATTGGACATCTCCAAGCAAACCTGTCCAACACCAATGCATCTTGCTACACTTTCATGAGCCATTTTCACACCGCCAAAATCACCGGGAGTATAAGAAGTAAACAAATCTCTCCTGGATGTGATATAAAAAGAAGCACCGCTATCAATCATCCAACTTGTTGAACTATCAACAAGATTCATAGGCTCAAACTCATGAACTAAAAGAAAATCATCAGAAGTTGCATTGATCCTGTCTTCATCATCACTGTTATCTTTACCCTTGTCACTGTTATCCTTCTCAGTTCTATTTTTCAACTTCCAACAATATTTCTTTATGTGTCCCTTCTTATGACAATAATTACACTCAACATCTTTGTATCTACCTTTAGAGTTGCTCCTACTTTGATCTCTTTCTGGAGCACGACTGTTGCTTCTCCCCGTATACTCAGAAACCAAAATATCTGAATTAGGTGATGTACCCAATGACTTTCTTCTCATTTCTTCATTCAAAACACTACTCTTGGCACGGTCCATAAAGATGACACCATCAGGAGCAGAATTGGACAATGAAGTTCTAAGAATTTCCCATGAATCTGGTAAGGAGCCAAGAAGCAATAGTCCTTGAATTTCTTCATCAAACTTGATACCCATAGCAGATAACTGATTCATAATTCCCTGGAAGTTGTTCAAGTGATCTGTCATTGATGTCCCATCAATATATTTTAAAGCTAACAGTTGCTTTATCAAGAACATCTTGCTATTCCCAGTTTTTCTAGCATATAACTGTTTAAGCTTAATCCACAAAGTTCGAGCATCTGTCTCCCCAATAATATGATTCAACACATTATCATCAATCCACATTCTAATATATCCACAAACCTGTCTATGCAAGAGATTCCATTCTTCATCACTTATATTACTAGGCTTCTCATCACCAAAAACAGGTTTATAAATTTTTTTTACATAAAGCAAATCTTCCATTTTCGCCTTCCAAATATTGTAATTGGAGCCATTCAGAGTAATCATTCTACTAGTGTTAGTTTCCATTGTTCACCAAACCACAAGCCCAAAACCGATAAGCTCTGATGCTAGTTGTTGGGTAATCCGAGGGGGCAAAACTGGGGAGATCTCATAATAATAAGAACTGAGCCAAACCCATACAAGAGAATGACACCACCTTCAACCCAAAACCTTAAGACATTAGGTTTGTGGATCTTCTTTTTTATATGTTGCTCAAATTTTTCATTTTTACAGACTTAGACTCATACTTGGATACCTAACAAAATGTTTTATGTTTATCAACATGGGTGATGATATAAAAAATTTTGTTTACTTAACAAGTATTTTTCCAAAAACATTTTTTAATGATTTAAACAATAATATTTAAGAGATAATAACATTCACTCATGAAATCAATAACATCTCAAAAGTGCATATAACATCTCAAAAGTGCATATGCACATCATTAAAACTAACACATGTAACATAATCAATGATTTCTTCTTTTATATTAACACCACAATCTTTTACTTCACTTAACGCAATCTTAATTGTGCATTCGTGTAGATATGATTTTAACCTTCTTGCATCACAACTCAAACATAAAAGATAAAAATAATAATCTAATATTAATATGTTCTCATTACATTAAAAAGCACATACTCCAAGAAAAAGACATCAAATATCACAAGGAACAAAAATGATAATGATGGTTAAGAGAAAAAAATATATTCCTCCTCTATTGAAAAAAAAAAATCTTATATTACTCCTCTTTATATAAATCATTATCTCTTTTAATAATGTCATTCAAGACACGAGACATTAGAGACACATCTGAATATTTAAGAGTTTATTATTGATAATATGTATTTTATCTATATATTTATAGTTTTATTATATGTTGAAAATATTTTCTATATGTTTTATTTTTAATTTTTAACTTATTTACTTTTAGTAGTAATAATTTGAGTTCAATATACATATTTGTTTTAATTTTATATTTTTAGCTAATATGAACTATACTTATTTTTCTGTAGATATTATTTTTGGTTCATTTTAGTTGTATTAGATTTTATATTTTCAAGACTTCAAAATGGACATAAGTTTGTTGGATTTGGAGTTCTTTTCATTTGCCAAATTTTTAGATTTAGGAATTCTCTCTCTTTATTTTTTTTTCTCTCTCTTGTCTGACTCTTTTATTCTCTCACTTTCTTTCAATTTCGTTTGATGTTCTTTGTTCATGAAAAATTAATTCTTGATGATCAATTCATGGTGTTAAGATCAAACAAGTCAATTTAAGTTTTACACTATTTGTTTAATATTCCGAATTTGTTCTTTTTTCCTTTAATCTTGATTATACACTTTGTGATTACAATTACTTTTTTAGTTATAAAAATTAAATTAGAAATTGATTGAATCTTGATTTGACAATTATATATAAATTAAATTGAATGATATTAAAACTACTTTAATTGATTAATTAAATTAGTTAATTGTTTAAATTTGAATTTAAATCTTTAGAAAATTATGATAAGGAAAATTGTTTGAATCTTGAATACGTGGATTGATCTTTCATCGTCTTTTATTTTTGGTTTTGTAATTTGTTTCATTTTTCAATCTTTGTTTTACATTTTGGATCCTTAAACCCCAAATTAATTTGTATATAAAAAATATTAAAGATTGAATACAATCAATATATGAGAATCAACCTAGGTTGTGTTTTATATTTTGAAAATTTCATATTTTGAATACAATCAATCAATATATATTTTTTTCTTATTGTATTAAAAACAAAATATGTGAGTACATTAGCACAAAAAACACATTCTACAATAGGATATAATGTCAGTTAAAAAGGAACCAACATAAACAAAAACACGGTGACATTTTTGAAAATATTTGAAGAGATATTATGTCGGTTCACACAAACCCGACGTAATATACCATATTCTACGTCGGTTTTACAAATAACCGATGTATAAAAAGACTGAAAAAATAAAAATTCAAAATTTGAAAATTTTGAAATGGCGGTAGCCCAACCAACGTAATATCTCCCTCGTGGTGCATAATGAATTTTGGAAAAAATTGAGTAAGATTTGGCTAGATACTACTTCGGTTAGGACCTTTTAACTGACATAATATCTCTCTCGAGTTAAAATTAGGGATTTATGATACCCTCGCGTGCACTTCATTCTCCTTCGTTGAGCCTTACCACTTTGCCTTCTCCTTCACTGTTGCGCATGCCATTGTGTCATTGTTTCAATCACTCCCCCAATTTTGTTCACTCTTCAAGTTTGGTTTGGAGCACTCCTTAAGTTCACGTTTTAGGTTGGCATTTTGGATGTCCTTGGTTCACATTTAGGTTCGTGTTTTGGTTCCATTGGTTCGTTTCTTTTCGGGTTTCACTCTCACTAGTACGACGCGTGTTGTTCTCCGTCCTTTTTCTTTGGTCTCACTGTCTTTGTGGTTTCATTCATTCTATTTTTGAATTCACTAGTTTTGGTAGATTTTGTTCAGGTCGATTTGCGTTCACTGGTTTTGCTCACACTATCTACAAGAGGTATACTTTCTTATCTTTGAAATGTTGTATTATTTGTATGACTTCTTTCTATATGCTTGTACCATAAAATTTGGAATTCAAAAATTTTAGGACAGAAAAACTTCAAATGACCATAACTTTTGATAGAGAGCTCGAATTGAGACCCTAAAAAAATGAAAGATGCTCGAATGGTGTAACAAAGCTTGTGGGCAATTCCCGGAGCAGATTCGAACACAATTTTTTTTTACTAAAATTCTATCATTTACTATTTCTTTTTTTGTTCTTTTAGTATTTTTCACATTTTTTTTTATTTCACCTATCTATACTTTTCAAAAAATTATGGAAATTGTTGTGGTGCTTTTTTGTATGGATTAGAGATTTATGAAAAAATTATGATTTTTTTTTCAAAAAATAGAGATATTACGTCGGTTGATTTATTTATTAACCGATGTAGTATATGCACATACTACATAGGTTATACAACCGACGTAAAAAGTTCAAAACTTTCTACGTTGTCTGCTCTAAAACCAATGTAAATGTCCTTCAGAATCGATGTAGAAAACATTTTTTCTGCTAGTGGTACTTATTGTAGTGAAGCGAGTATTTACCCTATATTCAATATCTAAGTTGTTTAAAAGAGATTGTTCAAATGGTTATAAAGGTTATTCTTTAAGTTAAATAGGGGGTACTTATTCTCTAAACCCCGATACGCCATCCTAGTATATTCATTATCCATTATGAGTAATGACATATTAACATTCAAATAATTGATTAGGGTATCAAGCTAATTGATGATTTCATTTTGAAATAATGCAAAACATAAAAATGAATTTAATAGATTGTTTCTTAAGATAATTGATTATCTACATATTGATATCATATAATCATTCATAAAAATTAATCATCAAATAATTTTAACACAAACTCATTAAAAGATCATTCAACATATGTTTTATCTAAAATTTTTAACTCATTTATAGTAGTATAGAATCTATCTCTAAGGAATAGTTTGGAAAATATATCAGTTGTCTATATGAGTCTATGTAATTAATTTCATAATCTACCTTAAGCACGATCTATAATGAAATTATGCTTGATTTCTTTGTGCTTTGTCCTAGAATGCCTGATATGATTCCTAGTAAGGTTAATGACATTGATGTTATCATATTTCAGTGGAATGTAATTAAGGAAGATATCATACTATTTCTTTATACAAAGGAGTTGAGAATAACAACTTTAAATGACAATATATTATGTCTCAATTGTAAGAAGAATCATACATGTTTGCTTCTTTGAATGTCATGAAACTGATGAACATCCTAACATATAACATGTACCACTATTATTATATCAACCTTACAACTATCAAAATTAGAATATGAATAACCTATGAAGCTAATGAATGCACCTCTTCGATACCAAAACTTATATTTCTAACACCTAGATATTTGAGAATATTCTTAACTACAAGTAAATGATACTCCATACATGATGTCTAAAACCTAACACGAACACTAAGTCTGATATCATGATAAATATTAAATAAGTGTAAAAGAAAACCAATTATGCTTCTATGTTTGGTTTAATTGATTTATTATTTTTGCCAACAACTAGAGCTATTAGTTTTTAGTTTTCTTTGAGTTATTCATGCCAACCTTCTTTATAATTTCAAAACAATACTTAGTTTGGCTAAAGAAGATTCATGATTTGAGTTGTTTGATTTGAAAGCCAAGAGGGAAAGTTAAGTCTCCCATGATTGACAAAACAAACTCTCTTTATATTACACTAGAAAAATCTTCACAAAGATAACTAACAGTTTAATAAAAAATAGTATCATTAACATATATTTGGACCAATAGAATCTCGTCCTTGAACTTAATAAAAAGAGTGGAATCAACTTTACTTTTGTTGAATCCATTTTAAACCAAGAAATTACTTAAGCATATCATGATCTGTTGAATCCATTTTAAACCAAGAAATTACTTAAGCATATCATGATCTAGGAGCTTACCTTAAACCATTTATGTAATTTACTTAAATGCATAATTAAACTATAAAAGCATTATCATTGAAGTATGCAAATTGCTAAAATTGCAAACAAAGTATTTTATCAAAATTAAAAATATGTAAAGACATGATACTATAAAAGATATACTACTTTGTCATATACCTTAAGGTATTATAAATATTAGCAAAAATATTTGCTCATGTGGTTCTGACTTAATCCAATGCTTTTGAGTCTAATGATTGTGTCTAATTAAAAAATTACAAGATTGTTTATACAAGTTAATATAGGTTCATAAGTAATAATTTAATTTATAAATATATTGGTAGACTATATCATATTACCTAATCTCAATTTCAATCTCAATTGATTTCAACTCAGAAAATGATTATCATTAACTACATTATGTTATATCTACACTCTTAACCTTTAGTTTATTTATACAACAACTCAAAACAAACATAATTAGATAAACTAATGACAATATAGGAGTGAATAAACATGTAACTAAAATAACTTTATATTAAATCTCGAATAAGAACATAAATTATCTCAATGCACACCAATCTAATAAAATTTTGACAACATAACACTTAAAATACGAATTTTCCAAAATATAAGAATACAATTTGTCAAGTGTAAGACATTCTCGAACCCAATACAAATACGTTCAACATATAATTATCACAAAATGAAAATTTACAAAACACAATAAAAAAATTAAACTAAACATTAAATTTTGTAATATAAGTAAATAAAATGTAAAGACAACAAACTCTAGAATGGTGTGGGGTGAATGAAGGCTAAGACACTTTTTGCAGTGAATAAAACAAACGTCTATGATCCGTCTAATGAATGAAAATATAGCAAATAGACAAAGCAAAACAACCAGCAAGAGTAAGGAGGGAGACAATACACAACAATTTATACTAGTTCACCCAAACTCATACTATGTCCAATCTCCTTTAAGGGATCTGCTTAAGAGATTTCACTAATAAAGACACATTGATTACAATAAGTACACCAACCTCTTCAGATTATCGCAAGTACATAAATCTCTCTATGTTATCCTTCTCAATCTTCCCTTGAGATTGAGAACTCTTAAACAAAAAGAGAATACTCTAAAAAAGGACATAAATAAAGCTCACAAAGGATAACATTATAGAGTGAAGAATTTACAAAAATTTAGATGCAATCTAAAAATAAATACTCAACAACTAATAGGACTATAAGACTCTTTGCAATTATTTCTCTTGTTTATTTGTTGTATATCATTTATATTCTTCGTGTATTGGTTGTTGTTTGTTTTTCATTCTTGATTTGTTTATATAACTCCTTGGATAAGATCATTAAGAGACATGATCAAGAAGGTCTGTCTAGAATCTCTTTAGGGGAGGTCTTGATATGTCTTTTAAGAGTTTTTTTAAACAAACCTGTAAACACAAATAATTTCACAAACATTGTACATATATAGAAACGAATCATGATTTCTATTTAAATTGTTCAAAAAACATTTTTCATGTGATTGTGTTCACATTAAGTTATTTTCTTAAATGAATAAGTTAAAATAAACTACAACGTATAATTATAAACTATTTGTCACTTTAATGCTTGATAGACTTTCTAGTCTAATAAAATCTTGTAATTAGATTTGTATTAAACAAATGTTAGTATGATCAAATATATATACAAGTATATACATTAGTTACTATCATTAAAACTTAAATACTTACCTATCTAATCTATACTGTTGTATCTTGTACCTAGATGCAAATTATCTATGTCTCAACACAAATAAATTATCATCCGAATTCTAAATAATTATAAACCATTAACATAATGTAATTTAAATTTTGAACCCAATCTAACACGATAACTTGAAATCCAAAATTTTAAAGTCTCCTCTAAAATAATAAATATACTTTCAATTATAAATTCTAATAATTTATATTGTAAATTATAATAAAACATAATATAAGTTAATTTTAAAGTATAATACAATATTATATTAACTTAAATATTAAATAAAAATTCAAAACAACAAAAAAATACAATTTAAAATATTACAATTACTAACTTCAAAATGGAGAAGAGAAGAATGTTGGAGGTACAAGGTATAGAGGGGGCAATAGTGAAGTTAAAACGTGTAACAGCAATGGGGTTGGCTACATTGCGTGAGGCAGAGGTGGCAATCAAAATAGTAGCAACAACAACACAACGATGGTAAATGCCAAACCAGAGAAAAGTGAGAGCAACAATGATTTCGGAGCCGCTTCAATTTTGGGAGCGACACATTTTGGAGAAGACACAAATGAACCAACAAGAAGGAGAACACCAACAGATTTTGGCAGTTTTGGGAATAGTAAATGACATGGACAGCGATTCTGATTCTAGTCGTCGTTGTTTTTGTTATTTGGAATCTCACACTATTCATTTTCATATGATGTTAAATTTGTTATATTGAGTTGAAAATTAATGCAAGGTCCATGGGATCCGAGGAAAGTGATCATGAAAATTTGTTATATTAAGAATTCAGATCTTCTTAATATCTGTCATTAAAGAAGGTATATAGTTGTTGAATATGTGGTTAACCTCACAAAATATATTTGGGAAAAGGTTGTTATTCCTCTCACACTATTTTTATATTCAGAATAATTATTTTTTATGTTATTAATTTGTAGTCCAATTTCATTTAGAATACATATTGCATAGGCAGTGTTCATATGGAGGGAAATTTATACTAGCAAAAGAACAGAAAAAAAAAAAGATTTGCAACTGAATTCCCCTTTTAGGAAACGAACTATATCTGTGTATGATATATAGTTTCAATTGGCATTATTTCATATATTTGTTATGCTACAGCAATACAAAAGAAATTTGTGTCAGATGATGGCAAGAAAGAATTGAGAAGAGATACATAAATGCAGTACAGTCGTCTGCATAACTGTGTTTTTTTACATGGTATAAAAACTGTGTCTGGACTTTATTTTCCATTATAGATAGAGATCTTGGTTGCTGCACTATTATATGTGAGTATTTTTTATGCATTAGTTGATGAACAGAAGCGCCTAATTTCACCCTCATCACCAGTTTTGACTCCAATACTAGTGAGTTTCAAGAAAGACTGGCCCCAACTTTCAAAGAAAAACTGTTGATCATTTGCCAAGTCCTCCACCAACTTCCTTGTTCTATTGTCACTTAGCAAGGCAGAGTCAGATTGGAACAACCCCTTGTTGGTGAGAAGATTTCTGTAGTAGTGGTTGTCAAAGACCATGGAAGTTTCAGGATCATTGTTTACTAGTACTGATGGGCTTGCACTTAAGGGACACTCCTTCATTAGCTCCTCAGCATAGCTACTATCAAGGGTTTTGTCAATGAGTGTGAGCTTTCCCTTGGAGTCCTGTTGGAACCTATCCCTGAATGAGCTGCAATGAGCTGTTCCTATGGTGTGAGCCCCTACAAAGCCAAAAAAAGCATGTTACTAATTTCATCTTAAAACCATTCCCCTTAAGTATAGTTGCTATATAAGTAGTACCCTAAAACAAGTGATGTGGAACCTCCTATTAGTTACATAGTGTGAGATGTATCTATGTATGATGTACCTATAGCATGTGAATTGTAAGAAAACAAGAGGGTGACAATGTAATTAGGTCATTGTATATTTTGAGATCTTTATACCAAGTACCAAACATATTCATTTTTTTTATGTTAAAAAATCAGATTTGAAAACAAGCTACCAACTGGGAATTTTAATAAATGTGGTGGGTTGGTTTCCATCTGCATGGCATCAACAATTCAATTCTTTCTACCTAACAGAACCTATTGTCCAGCCTCGTGCCTTTACGGTGTTTTTACCACAATCATGATGAAACACATGGTCAATTACCCTTCTAAGAATAAAGGGTAGGGGAAAAAACTGAAAACCTAGGAATGATACTTAATAAAGAGAAGCATGCCAATAATATAGGACATGAAAATATATAGAAGAATATGAACCTGAAAGGATGACGAGGTCAAATAAGGACAACCCTTTATTGGAGAATCGGTTAATCATCTCATCCATTGTAAAACTTGTGTCCAAAATGTTGGGTCTTACATTTGAAGCAACTGAAACCATGCCATCTCTCCTTCCAGTGGGAATTTGAATCATAGGACCACCAGTCTGTTCTCAAGGGAGTGCCACTCAGATAAATTGCCATAACAAACTGGATCTTAATGCAGGTTTTAAGAGGATAAGTGCATAACTTACGAGTGCAACAGCATCTCTTGCAGCCAAAGCAATTATGTCAGCACAAGAAACTGTTCCGGGACAAAGGAACTCAAGGACTCTTTTTGCTGATTCTATAACTGAAAATCCTCCAATAGATCTATTTGCTGGATCACTTTGTTCTGTATTATTCCCTAATAGCATCAAAGATGCATCACATCCCTACATATCATGAAATGCTTGATCACTATCTTAAAAGCCAAAACACATTTGAATTTTACATCAACAACTAAGATAACTCAAGTCCAAGAAGAAAATGCGAAATATAAATATCCTAATAATTAAAAGTATAATATGAACATATATTCAGGCAAAATTAGTACTTAGGTGCAAGAACATGTGTTAGGAAGGAAGGACTAATAGTACAAGCTAACCTCCACAAAGCAATCATGAAAAACCAAGCGAAGTAGCTTCCCAGTAATTGAAGGATCAGAAGAAGAAGAAAAACTGACACTGTTTCTTACAATGAGTTCTGCTGTGGGGCAGGAAGCTGCATAGAAGTTGAAAAGCAGGCTACCTGAAACAGAAGTAGCCAAAATGAAGACAATAAAAAGACAAGAAACTGCTAGGGGAAAGGGAAAAACCGTTGCTCCTTTCTCCATAGAACCAAATTCTTAGTCCTTTTGAGTAAGGGCTCAGTGTTTGCAGTGTGGAGAATCTCTCAGTCACATGATATTGATAAAGAATAGAGATCCATACAGCAAAATATGAGCAGGAAAAAGACCAAATTCAAAGCTCTACATTTATGTGGTTGGATGAAGTCAGTGGCATGACATAAATGTTAGAGGTGATGGTCATGCATTATCCCAGCTCTGAAGCATAGCATTTAAGATGCTTCCTGGTAATTCTAGATAATAATAAATTCTATTACATTACATAACCGTAGAATAGTTATTTCAACCATGTGTTTGGGACAATCATAGGCTTGTTCTATACCAACTATGGATAAAAATCTCTATGCTGATGAATCAAAAAATAAAAGTACTTTCATCTTTTCATTTCCACACCTTTAACTATAAAGTTCCACCATACTTTTATGGTCTAACACTAATTAATGTTGTCAGCAGAGAACAAAAGCCGAAGAAGTTTAAATTGTAATTAGTGCATAATCAATTTTTTCCGCCACAAATCATCTGTAAATTTAAAAGTTTCAATATTTTTTTAAGGATCACAAATATCTGGAAGAATACTTTCAATTAATTTGAACACAGCTCTTTAATCAGAATTTATAGAGTCTGTATGTATTAATTATTATTATTGTTATCTGATAACAATTTTTTAAAAGCAGAAATATAATATAGCAGTAGAATTTAGAGTTCCATAAAGCATCACATTATTTCCCCTTGATATCCATAAACCATCATCTACCTTTTCCTCATCTCTTTTTTAAACTAAGGGTATCTTTAGGAGAATCGGTTACTAATCTTTTGAATTATAAACTATTTGAGAAACTATCACCTTTGGACAAATATTACTCTATACACAGAAATACATATACAAAAAGTTAAAATTGAATCTCTAACTACATATATAGTTATTTGGCAGGTATATAAAACCATATTGGTATTCACCTTAACATACTCACTGAATGATAAAGTTAGTTCGACTTAACCTTCTTTGCTTTTACCACATGCTCTATTTTTTCGGCGGCTCTCAACCTCATTTCATTGTTTGCTTCATCACTTTCGTATGTTCACTTCCACAAACTATGAGTCAAAGAGCACGTAATACGGGTAGTGACATGAATATGAGACATAATATCTACTACACATATAATCTTCAAATTAGACAATAATATATATATATATATATATATATATAATGTATCCATTCTAAGTATAGCTAAAAAAAGAAAACAAAGAAAAATATTAGAAACTGATACTGTGATACAACAAAAGATAAACAGGATTGATGATAATTTGATTTTTGTCACAAAGACAAAATCAAATAATTAATATTTCTTTCCTTCTGAGAATTTGATCTGTCATAAAGACATCATCAGAGAATTGATACTAGTTTCCTTCTATAAGCCTTGTATCCATATCCTCTAAAACCCCACAACTTGGGGAGCAAATATTGATGAGACCCAGCTCGGAACAAATATTCTTGAAAGACTGAGGACATAAGGCTTTGGTATAAATATTTGCTAGTTGCTCTGTGGTGGAAATGGGAAGCAAATGGATGAGACCTTTCTTCAATTTTCTCTAACAATGTGACAATCTATTTCTATATGTTTTGTACACTCATGAAACACTGGATTTGTTGCAATGTATCTTGTTGAGTCATTGTCACAATATAAAAGAGATGGTTGCTCAAAAGGAACTTGCAAATCTTGAAGAAGATATACCAGCCATTGAATTTCACATGTAACAGTGACCATTGTCATGTAGTCAGCTTCACAGGAACTCTTTGATATTGTTCCTTGCTTCTTTTATTTCCAGGATATAAGGGAATTTCCAAGATGCACACTAGAACCAGTCACTGATTGTCTCTTGAATCACTACAGATGTCCCAAACACTACCATAAAGGCTTTTAGATGGATAGAACTACGGGAAGAGAAAAATAAGCCAAGACTTGGAGCTCCCTTAATATACTTGAGAATTCTAATTGCTGCATTATAGTGAGCAATTGTAGGCTTGTCAAGAAAATGAGAAAGTTGGTGAACAGAGAATGTTATGTCAGGTCGGGTATTAGTGAGATACATAATCTTCCAATCAACCTTCTATAGGCATGCACATCAGTGAAAGCACACTTCCAGTAGAAGACAATCTAACAAAATTATCCAAAATTATCCATAGGAGTGACTGCAAGTTTGTAGACTAAAAGACTTGCATCTGTTAATAATTCCAATGCATATTTCCTTTGATTCGTCATTATTCCTTCTTACTTCTTGCTACTACAAAACCAAGAAAAAATTTTAAATCACCAAGATCCTTGATCTTGAATGTCTTATTCAAAGCTTCTTTGACTCGCTCAATCTCTTCTTTATCATTTTTTGCCAAAATTATATCATCCACATACACCAATAATGCTGTAAAAAATCCTTCAAAAGAGTTAATAAATAAGGAGTAATCATTCATAGATTAAGTATATCCCGTAGAAATAAAAAAAGATGACAGTTTAGTAAATCACTCCCTACCAGCTTGCTTAAGGCCATATAAAGCTTTTTTTAATTTACAAACTTGTCTTGGTTGAATAGAAGTCAATCCAGAATGAGCAATCATGTATACATATTCTTTCAACTCTCCATGTAAGAAGACATTATTTATGTCTAACTGTTTCAACTCCCATTTATATATAGAAGCTAGAGAAAGAAGCAACCTTATTATGGTCATATTTGCTACTGGAGAAAAAGTTTCAAGGTAGTCAATGCCCTCTGTTTGTGTATATCCCTTTGCCACTAATCTTGCCTTATATCTTTCAACAATCCCATCAGCATTATATTTTATTTTGAATACACATTTGCAACCTATGGCAGTTTTATTTTTGGGAAGAAGAACAATCTCCCATGTTTAATTAGACTCCAAAATAGATATCTCACACTGTATAACCTTTTTCTCAAACATTCATATTTCACAGCTTCAGAATAAGTATTTGATAAGTGTTTGACTCAACATGTGAAGAAATAAACATAACAAAAGATTTATAAGAAGATGACAATTTATTATAAGACAAAACAAAATTCAAAGGATATTTAACTCTAGAAGATGGATTGGAAACATTGAGATTATAATGATAATCCTTTAAATACTCAGGTGATCTTTTTGTTCTGGTACTCATTCGAATTAACTGTGTTGTCTCATGTTTTTTATTGAGGTTTTGGTCTCTATGGGAACAAACTTCTTCGGGAATATGGATGTAATATGGATGTCTATTTCATGGTCATTATTAACATTATTTTTCAATATTATCAAATGGTGGAAAAATGACTCGTGATGGCTGACTCAAAATAGGTTGATCTTTTGTAAAAACATTTTGATCATGAATGTTTAGACTGTCAGTCTCATTGATAGTATCTTCAACCCTTTGATATGGAAAAAATGTTCATAAAAGACAACATCCCTAGACACAAAATATTCTCTTGATTGAATATTCAACAAAATATATCCTTTTGTCCCCTTCTTAAAACCAATAAAAACACATTTTGATGCCCTTGGATCAAATTTACTTCTATTTGTTGACAAAGTGCTAGCATAGCATAAAGACCCAAACACCTTTAATTGATTAAAATCATGTGGAGTTTTATAAAGCATTTCATGACGAAAAAAATCATTTAAAACTGGTGTGGGAAGCATGTTTATAATATGTGATGAGAAGGGCTAACAATGCTGAGAAGGGCTAACAATGTGCAGAGAAGGGCTGAGAGATTTGATTAGAGACATTGTCATTGGATTTAGACTATTGTAGAAGGGCTAACAATGTTTGATACTGCTCAGGAGTAAAACCAATATGCTAAGAATGTACCTCTGAGCTTGAACCTTCATGATTCTGCTGATTATTATTTTTTTAAACTTGAACTGAGGTGGAAAACCATGCCTTCTATAGCATGTATCAATCACATGTACTGTCTTTCCACAATGACCTGCAGACTTTAGAAGTATATCGTCTTCCATAACTACTTCTGTTAGTATTATTCATTGTCTTTGGCTGATCACCAAAAAATTGTCTCTTGTTGTATAGCGATAGAACAAATCATATGTTGCTGAGAACTAACATGATAAGGTAAATTAAAATATTGTGATTGATCAATAATTTCGGCCATGATAAATGTAGCAACCAGAGATCTGATACCATAAAATGAAAATAAAGAAATAAACAAAAATGAAAAAAGATATGATAATGAAAATATTCTATTTTTCCATATATTGATAAAAGCATATAGCTGAATATATATATAAATGATGTACCCATTCTAGGTATAACTAAAGAAAATAAAGAAAAATATTACAAACTGATACTATCATAAAACAAAAGATAAACATGAAACAAAAGATAAACATGATTGATGATAATTTGATTTTTGTCATAAAGACAAAATCAAATAATTAATATTATTTTCTTTCTGAGAATTTGATTCTGTCATAAAGACAAAATCACAAAATTAACATTAGTTTCATTCTATAAGTCTTGTATCTATGTCCTTTGAAAATATATATTATTTAAATTGACAATTAAAATTCATATATTCAAAATAATATAACAATTAAATATATTGTAACGTAGTAAAAAAAATAATCCAATCTATCTATATACTATCCAAATAGGTAAAAATGTATATAATTTATTTAAAACATTTCATTCTCATCATGATTGTTATCATCTTTACTATAAAAGACATTTTAGCCTAAACTCTACTAAAAGAAAAAAAATTAAGAACTTCAAAATATTTCACATTACATAAAGATATGATTGGAGAATAATAAAACATTTCTAATAATATATATATATATATATATATATATATATATATATATATTCCTTATTTTTTTTCTTTCTATAATCATAATAAAAACTTACAAATAAGCTTTTGAATTTTTAAAAAATAATCGTGTTTTTAAAAGGTAAGCTTGTTTGTCCTTATTATGTTAGAACTATGTGAGAGATCTAGAAAAATATTAATCGTGTAAATGTGTTGTGTAAGCTTGTTTATATACTAGTGTCAGCCACAAAGGTGTACCATGGATCACAAAAAAAAAGTCTAAAGGTCCCATTCTCTTATTTGCATAGGATTTCTCTCTGCTCACAGAAGTCTTCATCTCTTGTAGCTACCTGAGCTTGTTAGTGGCCTATTGTAAAAAAACAAACCCTACCAGGATATTCTCTCCATTCTAGCGCCAACAAAATGAGTTTGTCATCTATTTCCACACAAAGCCTCATAAAGTGTCATTTTAATGCTATTATGGTAATTATTACTATAGGCAAACTCTAGAAAAGGTAACATCTCATCTCAACTATCCATATGATCTAAATAAGTCCACAATAAATATTTTATTAGTTGTGTTCTCTCACTGACCAGCTTAGCCATATCTACTTTATACTCAACCACCAAAAACACTTTCTCAAGTCTTGATGCATTTTTTACATATCATGGTGAAAAGACTTAACTTGCTTTCATGACTTTATTATAATCATTTTTATCAACTCATCACGAGTATGCATATAAAATTTATCTTTAAACTTCATATCATCATCCAATCTCAAAGAGAAATTTTTAACTTGATCATTATTCCTAAATTTCATGATATGTCTGAAATTATGGTCATCCAATTAATTATCCTTTATCATATGAAGAAAACCTTTAATTATAAGCAAGATGTTAGAACTAATGTACATAATAAGAGAATATCGTCACTTCCAAATTCAAATTCCTAAAATATTTCATTGATTCCAATTATGTAATCATAATAACAAATACCTAAGTTGTTTCCCTACTCAATGTATCAATAATCACATTTGTTTTGTTTGGATGATACATCAACTAGAAATCACAATCTTTTAATAACTTCATCCATCGTCTCTACCTCATTTAATTGTTTATGATTAAACAAATATTTTAGATTCTTATTGTCACTTAATACATCAAATATGACACTATAAAGATAATGTCTCTATGTCTTCAAAGCAAAGACAACAACAGCCAACTCTAACTCCAAAGTTGGACATTTCCTTTCATGTAGCTTTAACTAACAAGAAGCATAAGCCATCACTTTCTTATCCTAAATCAAAACACATCCAAGACCCTAATACTATGCATCATAATAAATTTAAGGATTTACTTGGGATCTAGAATAATCAACATTAGTCACCAATTAGTCTTCACTTAAGTTCTATAAATCTTTGTTTATACTTATTAATCCAAACAAGAGGTTGATATATGTGAGTCAATTTTGTCGAATGAGCTAATATTTTAGAAAATTCTTTTATGAATCTTTTATGATAGCAACCTAAATATACAATACTTCGAATATAATTATTGAGACATTCTCGCTAAAGAATGACCTTAACTTTAGAAAGATTAACTAAAATCCACCAAGTTAATATAAAATGGTAGTTCTTAAGTAACAATGTTGAGTCTAAGAAATTATGATTACCATTTCAGTATTGCTAGAGGGACCAATTTGCGGGGAAAATCGAGAAAAGAACACCCGAGAGACAAGCAAGAATGAGACAAGAGTACTAGCACCCATAAAAAGGAATGACGCCACCTTCAACCCAAAACCTTAAGGCATTAGGTTTATAGGTCTTTTTTCTTATATGTTGTTCAACTTTCTCATTTATACTCAATGTGGGACTTAGACTCACACTTGGATACCTAACAATCTCTCCCTCAAGTGAGAGTCCCTCTTCCACATTGGTATACTCCCCCTTGAGTAGAAGCATTTTCAGCCAGGAAGACTATCGATACAGGGATCAAATTGTACTCGTTTAAACCGGTTTCACAGACCATCGGCTCTGATACCACTTGCTAGGAAAATCCGAGGGGGAAACACTAGGGAGAACAAACAGGAATGAGACAAGAGCCAACACATAAGAGAATGACACCACCTTCAACCCAAAAACCTTAAGGCATTGGGTTTGTGGGTCTTCTTTCTTATATGTTGCTCAACTTTCTCATTCCTACTCAATGTGAGATTTAGACTCACACTTGGATACCTAACAATCTCCCCCCCAAGTGAGAGTCCCTCTTCCACATTGATACACTCCCCATATAAGTTTAATACCTCTAACAAGTTTTTAACATAAAATATAAATGTTTTTCATTCAAAATTGATGAAATTTTAATCCAACCCAATTATAGTAAACCAATACTACAATGACTTAAAACTAAGATAATATCAATTGGTTCACATCATTAAAAAATTCAATACTTCATTATCCCAAACACATAAATTTTAATTCACAATGCTTGATAATAAAAACATTTTAAAATATGTAGACAATTATTTTTCTTTTTAATTGGAGGTAGCTTGTCTTGTAACAAACGCAACTTTAGTATCCAAAAGCTCCCCAAATAGTCTGGTAGAATCTCAATGTTTAAATCAAGACCAAGATTATGATCTTACTGTATTAATATACTCTTCACTACCTACTGAGAAGTGAGAAATCATAGTAAACATGATGAATGACTTGTCTTTAATAAGGAAGAGAGTGTAGAAGTTATCTAAATTTAGAAAGATAAAATTTTAGAATAAATAAAAAATGAATTAATTTTAATCTATTTGTATATATTTTTTTAAAGATATATCAATTCTTCATTTAATTTAAAATTATGTATTTTAACCTAAATAAATTAGATCTTATAAACATTATGCCATTTAATGAATACAAGCACTAAAAGAAAAAAAAAATTACGAACAAGACAAATCCCTCTAAAATATTCAAAATCAGTCAGTAAATCAGTTGTATGTAAATTTACTGACGAATTTTTTAAGTTTATCGGTAAATCCGTTGATAAATAAAAAAATATTAATTATATTATAGAAATCAGTAAATAATAATTACAGACAAAGTTAAATCCCATAAATTCGTCAGTAGATCTGTCAATAATTAACGAGAGATCATATCCGTCGGTAAAATTTTTAATAATATTTTACCGATAAATAAAATTCCGTCCATAATGTTCCGTCCGTATTTTAACTTTTTTTTAGTGAAGTAAACTTAGGAAGTGAAAAAAAATAAAATTTTTATTAAATAACACAATAGCTTTTTTGTTTTTTTTGTTAAAGATTATATACCTAAAATTTGCAAAGAAAGAAAGGAAATTATTTAAGCCTTAAAAATATACTTAACGACCATCTTTTCATTCAATTGTGAATTGGATGGTGCGCTCTAAACCATTCTTTTACTTCTTTTTTTTTTTTCTCTTTTTTCCACCGTGCTAACATTAATATGACTATAATTTCATTATATTTACATCCTCCCCAAACTTTCCTTTCGAAAAAGAAAAATATCTAAATTGAATTTTGTCCTTTCTATTTTTTCAACCGTGTTTTGCACGAATCTGACTATAATTTTGTTATATTTTCATCCTCCACAAACTTCCCTTTACGAAAAAACAATCATTTATAGTTATTAAGAATTCTCTTAATTTATAATGCATGGTGATGTGAAGTGAGTGGTGTAGTTTCTAACTTGTGTTTTATGTTTTTTTTTTATTATATTTTGATAGTACGAGACCATATAATATTCATAGGAATAATAACAAGTTTTGTATAAAATTAGGAACAATAACAATTTTTGTACAAAATTAAGAGTGCTATTTAATTTCTTTTTTATGTTTTGAAATACTTTTACGTGTATTTTGAAACTTAATGTTTGTAAATGATTTGTTGTAATAAATTTTTGAATATTCTAAATAACTTTTTATAACAATAAATTTTATTTATCATAAAGTTGAAATATAATAGATATTAAATTAATTATTAAAATTTAATGATAATATAATTTATAAATAAAAATATTTATTTATTATGATTTGAATAGGTCAGTCCAAAATCGTTTTCGTGGGTTGGGGACACATTTTGTCAAGTAATGTTACGATCGGTTTCTCTAGTCAAGTTGTCGCAATGCTAATTAACCATATTTTCTTATTTATCACAAAATTTCTAGGAGAAACTCTAATATCATCAAATACTCCTATGAAATTATGACAAATTATTTCAGTTTAATATTTAATTTGTGAATATGACATTACATTAAATATTTTTAAAAATAATCTTTTATAATGATCTTACCCACAGAAAGCATAAATATTTCGAATTAAAAATAACGATTATTTATTTAAAAATTCAATATTATCATCATGGTTTTATTTTTAAAAAATATATTTATAAAAGAATGTATATAATACTAATAATGTGGAACTTTTAACACTCCAATCATTATAAATACAGCTTCTCTCCATTGAGTTTAAGCATCCATCTTAGCTCACCCCTCCATTTGTCTTGTAATCATGCCTACATTTCCATCTCCAAATGCGATCATTTTTCCATGGTTGTTGCTATGCGGAATTATGTTCAACAATGGCCTCTGCAGCTTCAATATTCGTTGCAACCAGCAAGACATGCATGCTCTCTTCAACTTCAAGCAAGGACTCACAGATCCATCAGGTGTTCTTTCTTCATGGTCCACCAAATTACATTGTTGTGAATGGAAAGGAGTCATCTGTAACAACATCACAAGTAGAGTCACTGGAATCACTCTCCCATGTTCTACAACTCTTCCATCTTACAGGGACGAAGAAGATAAATCACATTGCCTTACAGGTTCCATTCACCTATCCTTGTTGTTAGTGGAGTTGGAATTTTTAGATTTCCTGAATTTGAGAAACAATGACTTCTTAGCATTACAATTTGATTATGTGCATAATCATAACTGTCATAATCTATCTATGGCTACTTCTCCTCGTCAATGTGTCAACTCTTCAACTCTTCGTCATCTTGATTTATCACATAACTCGAATCTTGCCATCCACAGCCTTCAATGGCTTCCCAACATTTCCTCCTTGGAATATCTCAACCTTGGTTCTATTGATCTTAGTAAGCAAACTAATTGGCTCCAATTAGTGACTATGCTTCCATCTCTTTCAGATCTCAAGATGCGTGATTGTCTGCTTAAAGATTTGAGTGAATTTTACTGCACTCAAATTTCTTACTCTTTCTAGAAATGAATTTAACTCATAGTTACCAACGTGGCTATTCAATCTTAGTTCCAGTATCTATGGTTTAGACCTTAGTTCATGTTCTATAATAGGACATCTACCTAAGGCTTTGTTAAATCTTCGAGAACTGGAAGACTTGGTCATGGAAGACAATAACTTTGAGGGACCCATTCCAGATTGGTTAGGTGAATTCGAACATTTAAAATATCTTATTATTGGAGTAAACATGTTTTCTGGATCTATTCCCACAAATTTGGGAAATCTATCATCCTTAATTGTCTTGGATGTTGGCTCAAATACATTGACAGGAGTTGTGTCCGAGAGAAATTTAGCCAAATTGTCAAAATTAAAGGCTCTGTATATTGGCTCACATTCCACCTTAATCTTTGATTTTCACTCCCATTGGATTCCACCTTTTCAACTTCAAGAATTGTATCTCCAATTTTCGAATCCCAACCTTCCTTCGTGGCTATATACTCAAGGATCTATTGAAAGTTTAACTATTTCGGAATCATCATTTGCGGCTCATGACAAATTCTGGAATTTTGTATCAAGAATGACTGAAGTCCAATTACAAGATAATGTGATAGACGGAAACATGTCGAATGTGTTGTTGAACTCTACATTCATTGATCTATCATCGAATGGTCTGAAAGGTTGCTTGCCTCGATTCTCACCGAATGTTGTCATTGCCTCCTTAAAAAATAATTCCTTATCAGGAGACATGTCTGCGCTCTTGTGTGATCATAAGATGCTGAATGAGAAAAACAATTTGGTGAACTTGGACATATCACAAAATCATTTATCTGGAGGGCTTACCAACTGTTGGAAGAATTGGAAATCTTTGGTTGCTATTCACTTGGGAAGCAATAATCTATCAGGAAAGATACCTTCATCAATGGGCTTGTTATCTAATCTCACCTCTCTCAATTTGCATGAGAATAAATTACATGGAGAGATTCCTCCCTCATTGCAAAATTGTCGCTCTCTATTGGTCTTTAATGTTCGCAATAACCACTTATCATGAAACATACCAGATTGGATACCTCATAGTGTAATGGCTCTCCAATTAAGGTCCAATCATTTGAGTTGTAAAATCCCACCACAAATATGTCAAATGTCTTCCCTCATTATATTGGATGTTGCACATAACGCAATCTCCGGTCATATACCCACTTGTCTTCCAAATATCAATACCCTACTTTTCAACAATGTTTCACGCAACAAACTTTCTTTTTACTTTCCTTCATTTCGTAATCGTTACTTCGTCAATAAGGACAATCTTGAATTGGTTACAAAAGGTGAAGTATTAGATTATGAAAAAAATCTACACAATTGATATGTCAAGTAACAATTTGTCTGGAACAATACCTCCACAGATGTTTAGTCTCATTGGATTGTCCTCCTTGAACTTATCCAACAAAAATACCAAATGAGATAGGAAACATGAAAAGCTTAGAGTCTCTTGATTTTTCAAGAAACCAACTCACGGGTGAAATTCCTGAGAGCTTGTCCAGTTTGTCGTTTTTGGGTTACTTGAATCTGTCATTCAACAATTTGTGGGGCAAAATAGCATCAGGCACACAACTTCAGACTGCACTTAGTTACATGGGCAATCCTGATCTTTGTGGACCCCCGCTTACCAAAATGTGCTTTGAGGATGATAAACATAAAGACAAAAAGGTTGTAGATGAAGATGGAAATCACTCTGAATTTTGGCCATGGTTTTACATCGGAATAGAATCCGGATTTGTGACGGGCTTTTTGGGAATTTGTTGTGCCATTTTCTTGAACAGAAAACTGAGGCATGCTTACTTCAATTTTCTTTATGATTTGAAAGATCGACTTCATGTCAAGATGAATCTCTTCTGTTAAGGTCAAACAAATTGCATAACAATACTGGTCAGTAACCTTTCGTAAGAATTTTATTTTAGTTTATCTTTACATACTCGTACTCCGTTCTTCATCATTACTTAACTATAATTTAGTTTTTCATTTATTTTTTACTGTCAATAATTCTTTATAAATTGTTTAAATTGCAGTAATATTTTAAATTGCAGTAATATTTATACGTGACTCATTTAAAAGCATGTAAATATAAATGAATTGAGTTTAGAACAGAAACAGAGACGAGTTTTCTCAACTCACATAAGTCATAGTTCGTCTGCTTTATTATTTTATCTTTTGGTTACCAAGAAGTAGAATATTTTTTAATATGTATTTGAGAAACTATTTATTCTATATGTATTTTAAAGTATGTAGAGTAAACTATTCTCAAAGATGATAATTTTAAAGCAATAGTTTTTTAAGCTTTCCAAAATATCATAGATGACAGTAATATAGCAGTAGAATTTAGAGTTCCATAAAGCATCACATTATTTCCCCTTGATATCCATAAACCATCATCAACCTTTTCCTCATCTCTTTTTTAAATTAAGGGTACCTTTAGGAGAATCGGGTACTAATCTTTTGAATTATAAACTATTTGAGAAACTATCATCTTTGGACAAATATATTCTATACACAGAATATAGTTATTTGGCAGATATATCAAACCATATTGGTATTCACCTTAATATACTCACTGAATGATAAAGTTAGTTCGACTTAACCCTCTTTGCTTTTACCACATGCTCTATTTTTTTGGCGGCTCTCAACCTTATATTTCATTGTTTGCTTCATCACTTTCGCATGTTCACTTCCACAAACGATGAGTCAAAGAGCACGTAATACGGGTAGTGACATGAATATGAGACACAATATCTACTACACGTATAATCTTCAAAATGTTAGACAATAATACATACATATATATATATATATATATATATATATATATATATATAATTTAAATTGAAAATTAAAATTCATATATTCAAAATCATCTATAAATAGTAAAAGATAACAATTAAATATATTGTAAAGTAGTAAAAAAATAATCCAATCTATCTATATACCATCCAAATAGGTAAAAATGTATAAAATTTATTTACAACATTTCTCATCATCATTGTTATCATCTTTATTATAAAAGACATTTTAGCCTAAACTCTACTAAAAGAAAAAAAATTAAGAACTTCAAAATGCTTCACATTACATAAAGATATGACTGGAGAATAATAAAAAAGTTCCTAATAATATATATATATATATATATATATATATATATATATATATACATATTTTTATATATTTTTTTTTTTCTCTTTCTATAATTATAATAAAAACTTACAAAATAAGTTTTTGAATTTTTAAAAGATAATCTTGTTTGTCCTTATCATGTTAGAACTATGTCAGAGATCAAGAAAAATATTAATCGAGTAAATATGTAATGTAATCTTGTTTATATACTAGTGTGAGACACAAAGGTGTACCATTGAAGAGTTCCGTAGGTCAAACAACCACACGACACAAGAGTAATGACTCACAAAAAGACATGATCATCTGTACAAAAAATAGTCTAAAGGTCTCCTTCTCTTATTTGCATAGGATTTCTTTGCTGAGAGAAGTCTTCATCTATCTTGTATCTACCTGAGCTTGTTAGTGGTCTATTGTAAAAAACTCAGACCCTACCTTCTCTCCATTCTAGTGCCAAAAAAGAGGAGTTTGTCATCTATTTCCACACAAAGTCTCATAAAGTGTAATTATAATGTTATTCTGGTAATTATTATTATATAGGCAAACTCTAAAAAAAAGGTAACATCTCATATCAACTATCCATATGATCTAACTACAAGTCCTCAATAAATATTTTAATGATTTAATTGTGCTCTCCGACTGACCAGCTTAGCCATATCTATTTATATCCAACTACTAGAAACACTTTCTCAAGTCTTCATGCATTTTTTACATATAATGGTGAAAAGACTTAACTTGCTTTCATGATTTTATTTATTAATAATCATCTTTATCGACTCATCACAAGTAGGCATATAAAATTTATCTTCAAACTTAATATCATAATCCAAATCTCGAAGAGAAATTTTAACTTGATCACTATTCCTCAATTAATGATATGTCTCAAATTATGATCAACTAATTGATTATCTTTTATCATACCAAGAAAATCTTTACTTAATATATAAGCAAGATTTTACAACTAATGTACATAATAAGAGAATATAGTCACTTCCAAATTCAAATTTCTAAAATATTCAATTGATTCTAATTATGTGATCATAATAACAAATACCTAAACTGTTTTCCTATTTGATAAGTACCAATTTTGAGTGTTTTTATACATGAGAAATATTAAGTACTTGTGGGTTTAAGTGTTATTTAAAATAGTATTTACTCCCAATTTTAGAGTTTTTGGATTTAAATTTATGTTTTGAGTCCTGAGTTAAAGGAAATCATTTAATCTCAATTATTGTGAAATTTCAGGTATAAAAGAATGAAGAAAATGATAGATGAGAAGATTCATGAAGAAAAGAAATAAAAAATTTAAAATAGAAAAAAGCCCAAGAGAAAAGCCACTTCACCTAGGCCCAAAACCAAGTTTAAAAGGAGATTTTTAGGGTTTTGGGAGACATCAAGACCTAGAGGACGAAGGCGGACGACTAGAATCAAAATTTTCTTCTCTTCTTGCAATCTTCCTTTCATTGGGTTGTAATGGCTACCATGGGTAGCTAATTCTTCATCTTTGGGATTGAATGTAATCTTTTGAACTCATTTATATTTTGGTGATCTTTATATATAATATTCAGTTTCTACTCAATTGGTATTTTCATCTTGTGTTTAATGCTAGATTTTATCTGATAAACAGAGTCTTGATTTTGATTCTTGAATTTAATTGGGAAGTACTTTTAAGTTTCTGACCTAGATGAAAATACTCAATATATTGGAATACTAGGGATAGGTTTCGATGTATTGATTGCGTATAACATCTGTTCTTAATGCTGGGTAATTTACTAAATAGCTGAGGGATCAGTGTTTAGGGAATTTTCTTAGGAATTTCATATCAGAGGAATCGGTGTGAATGATTTTTATATGTGCATCAATTGTGAGTAGTTACGAATATTGTATGTTTTTATCAATTCCAAAATATGAATGAGTGAGATAGATGAAGTTCAATCCCAGAGTCCTTCTAGATCTTGCAAACTCCTTTTTACAATTGTTACTTATTTTTAATTGTTCTTTTATTTTTCTTGACTCAAATTATTATCGAATCATCTTAAAACTGAATTTGCTTATTGAGTAGTGACGCTGAAATTCTAAAACAGAGCTGTTCCCTGAGGAATCGACATCTTTACTTAATTCACTATATTACTTGTGACTCGGTACACTTGTCGAATAAAGTCTTAACAAGTTTTTGGCGCCGTTGCCGGGGAACAGTCATTATTTTTGAATTTGAGAACATAGCTCATTAAGTACGGTGAATATTTTTTATTTTTATTTTTGTCTTTTTTTTTTCTTTTTGTTTTAGTAATTTGTTAATCCTCTTGTGCTAATTCTTGCTTAAGTTGTTCCCGATTTATGTTATTGAGAGGACAGGTTCCTAAAGATCAACTGCAATTTGATTCAGAAATAGAAAAGACAGCTCGGAACAACCGTAGAAGGAATAAAAGATCAAAGCAAGGAGTAAGAGAAGAACCTTCCGCTAATCCTCACAGAGATATTCAAGTAAATCAAGAAGAGAATATGGCTGAAAGAGACAGAGCTCCACCACCACCTCCACCTAGAAGAACTTTGGGGAACTATGCCATGCAGCAAGGGCCAAGACATTTCTCTAGCATAACAATGCCTGCTACCACTCGACATGTAGAAATGAAGGCAACCTTTCTCAATCTGATTAGCGCCAACCAGTTCACGGGGATGGACAATGAAGATCCATACTCTCATCTTGCCACATTTTATGAGCTTGTTGGAACTATGGGGTTTGAAGAAGGTGGTACTCAATATGCTTACCTTCGTTTGTTCACTTTTTCATTAGCAGGTAAAGCAAAAGAATGGCTGAAGTCTCATCCCAATCAGAGTCTCAGAAGCTGGAATGATGTAGAGGACAAATTTCTACATAGATTTTTTCTACTGTCCCGTTTCATCAAGGCCAAGTTGGACATTTCCACATTCAGGCAAGGGTTAGATGAAGCATTCTGTGATGCTTGGGAACGCTTCAAAGTGATGCGCAGAAAATGCCCAAACCATGGCTTGGAAGACATAGCACAACTGACCATTTTTCACTGAGGCCTGACACTAAGATGATATTGGATGCAACAGCTGGAGGTACCATGATGGATGTGGATGTAGATCATGCAACAAGAATCATTGATGTTCTAGCTTCTACAGACTATCAGGCCCAACATGATAGACAAGTTGTTCAAAAGAAGGGAATGCTTGATCTTAGTACCTTTGATGCCCTCTTAGCTCATAATAAGATCTTGACCCAGCAGATGGAGGCAATCACAAAGCAATTATCAAAATTGCCTCAGTAACTAAGGTTGTGTAGTCCTTTCCTAATCAAGGCCGAACTATGAAGTACGACTTCTGTGGAGGTGACCACTAAAATGTACAATGCTCTTATCAAGTCAATCCTTCACAAGAAGTTCAATATATGGGAAATCAAGGTAGACAAGGTGGCTTTTCTGGAAATCATCAGAATAATGCATCTCAAGGATGGAGAAATAATCAAAGTTAAGGCTTTGGGTGGAAACAGGAGGCTGGCCCATCCAACACTCCCTACCAACAACAACAATTCCTTTCAACTCAAGATAGGATAACCAAGTTGGGAGATACTCTGAAAAAATTCATGCAAGCCTCTATGGCTAATCAGAAGAATACAGAGGCCTCCATCAGAAATCTTGAGACATAAGTTGGCCAATTAGCCAAACAGCAAGCAGATCAACAAGGAAGCCAATTCTCAGTCAACATCCAAACCAATCACAGGGAGTACTGCAAGTCAATTACAACAAGGAGTGGAAAGGTTGTGGGAGAAGGTATTGGTGATAAGCTGAATGTTGAAGAGAGTGGAGTGGAAGAAGAGAAAAATGAGAGTGAGGGAGAAAAAGAAAAGACTAGAGAAGAAAGTGGAAGGAGTGAGAAACAAAAAAGGTGAGAGTCAAATGAGAAGTCCTCCTGTGAGGGATATTCCTTACCCACATGCCCCTCAAGGAAGGACAAAAATATGCAATTTTCAAGGTTTATGGATGTTCTAAAAAGGCTACAGATTAACATTCTATTCATTGAAACCCTGGAGCATTTCCTTTCATGTAGCTTTAACTAACAAGAAGCATAAGCCATCACTTTCTTATCCTACATTAAAACACATCCAAGACCCTAATACGATGCATCATAATAAACTTAAGGATTTACTTGGATCTAGAATAATCAACATTAGTCACCAATTAGTCTGCATTTCAACTTTATAAAACTTTGTTTATACTTATTATAAAGCTTAAGTCAAAATTCCTAAGTTTTAACACCTCTAACAAGTTTTCAACATAAAATATAAATGTTTCTCATTCAAAATTGATGAAATTTTAATCCAACCCAATTATAGTAAACCAATACTACAATGATTTAAAACTAACATAATCTCAATTGGTTCACATCATTAAAAAATTTAATACTTCATTATCCCAAACACATGAATTTTAATTAACAATGCTTGATAATAGAAACATTTTAAAATATGTAGACAATTACTTTTTTTTTTTTTAATTGGAGGTAGCTTCTCTTGTAACAAACGCACCTTTAGTATCCAAAAGCTCCCCAAATAGTCTGGTAGAATCTCAATGTTTAAACGAAGACCAAGATTATGATCTTGTTGTATTAATATACTCTTCACTACCTACTGAGAAGTGAGAAATCATAGTAAACATGATGAATGACGTGTCTCTAATAAAGAAGAGAGTGTAGAAGTTATCTAAATTTAGAAAGATAAAATTTTAAAATAAATAAAAAATGAATTAACTTTAATCTATTTGTATATATTTTTTAAAGATATATCAATTCTTCATTTAATTTAAAATTATGTATTTTAACCTAAATAAATTAGATCTTATAAACATTATGTCATTAATGAATACAAGTAAACTTACACTACAAGATGTTAAAGGAATTTCAGCAAGTGTACTGAGTCTACAAGTAATATAATAGTAAGAAAAATATTGTATCCATAGGAAACGGGAATTATAAATTGAATTATACCAAATTGTATTATGAACAAGTAGACAATTGATTAATGATTGGTTGATAATAAAGCAACGAATAATAAAGAGTCAAATTTAATAAAGATAAAAAGCCTTAAGATTGAATTATAACACTCTCCTTCGCATACACTCTTAACCTAATTCAATATCATTACTTCCAATTACCAATTTGTGCAAATAAAAGCCTTTTCAACCTGATTCCTCTAGCATTAAATTTCATAAACCAAATTACCTACCTTCTATCCCTAGTTACTAGAATAATTTAATCAACATTAAGATTAGTTGCTATAAATAGTCACTACACTATAATCCATCCCTGAACTTATACATGCAATGCATTTACGTTTAGTTCTGATTTCGAAAAGTGTTTTTCAGTCACAATAAGAAATCTAAATTAAATCAAATTAGGAATGAAACGTAAAACAGAGGTAATTGAATTGAATGAAATCAAATTAAGATTAAGAGTGCATTTGAAGTAGAAAATTACATCCAATCCCAAGAGTAAGAGAATTAGCTACGCATGGTAGCCGTGAAATTACAAAAGAAAAAGAAAAGAATGAAGCTTGATGACGGCGGCGGCCTCCAAAGAGTCTCCACGAATGAGAGGTGGTGAATGAGAAGTCCCCTTCACGTTTGACCCTAACCTTCTTTTATAGCTTTTGCCCCTTCAATTAGGTCACTACGCAGTTGTTATTTCGTGAGTCACGCCTTCAGTAACGTTGACATCTTCAATTTAGGTTTTCGCGCATGCTGGACTTTAAGTAAGTTTTAGCCCTGGCTGTTCGTTTAGCTTAAGCGAAAAGTTACTTATGCTTTTTTTCTACTCCTTTTCTCAATTGCGATGCCTTTATTCTCTTCCTCTCTTCAGATTTAACCTAATTCTCAACAAATTTCCTCTTCCCACAATAAAACGCATTAAATTGAAAATCAATAATAAAATCAAATCTAAACTGAATTAATAACAAAATCAAATCTAAAATTCGCAAAGAAAGAAAAAAAACTATTTAATCCTTAAAAATATACTTAACCACCATCTTTTCAATTGAATAGTGAATTGGATGGTGGGCTCTAAACCATTCTTTTACTTTATTTTTCCTTTTTTTCCACCATGCAAACATTGATATGACTATAATTTCATTATATTTACATCCTCCACAAACTTTCCTTTCGAAAAAGAAAAACATCTAAATTGAAGTTTGTCCTTTCTGTTTTTTCAACCGTGTTTTGCACGAATCTGACTATAATTTTGTTATATTTACATCCTCCACAAACTTCCCTTTACGAAAAAACAATCATTTATAGTTATTATGAATAATCTTAATTTATAATGCATGGTGATGTGAAGTGAGTGGTGTAGTTTCAAACTTGTGTTTTATGTTTTTTTTAATTATATTTTGATAGTACGAGACCATATAATATTCATAGGAACAATAACAAGTTTTGTACAAAATTAAGAGTGTTATTTAATTTCACTTTTATGTTTTGAAATACTTTTACGTGTATTTTGAAACTTAACGTTTGTAAATGACTTGTTGTAATGAATTTTTTTTGAATATTTTAAATAACTTTTTATAACAATAAAATTTATTTATCATAAAGTTGAAATATAATAGAGATTAAAATTAATTATTAAAAATTTAATGATAATATAATTTATATATTAAAATATCCATTTATTATGATTTGAATTGGTCAGTCCAAAATGGTGTTCGTGGGGGGCACGGGACACATTTTGTCAAACAATCGGTTTCTCTAGTCAAGTCGTTGCAATACTAATTAACCATATTTTCTTATTTATCACAAAATTTCATTATATTATAAGAGGACAAACTCTAATATCATGAAATACTCCTATGAAATCATGATTTTTTTTAGTTTAATATTTAATTTGTAAATATAGCATTACATTAAATATTTTAAAAAATAATCTTTTATAATGATCTTACCCACTGAAAGCATAATTATTTCGAATTAAAAATAACAATTATTTATTTAAAAAATTAATATTATCATTATGGTTTTAATTTTATAAAATATCTTCAAATTATAAAAGAATATACAATACTCTTAATAATGTGGAACTTTTAACACTCTAATCACTATAAATACAGCTTCTCTCCATTGCGTTTAAGCATCCATCCTAGCTCACCCCTCCATTTGTCTTGTAATGATGAATACATTTCCATCTCAAAATGCAATCATTTTTTCATGGCTGTTGCTATGCGGAATTATGTTCAACATTGGCCTCTGCAACTTCCATATTCGTTGCAACCAACAAGACATGCATGCTCTCTTCAACTTCAAACAAGGACTCACAGATCCATCAGGTGTTCTTTCTTCATGGTCCACCAAACTACATTGTTGTGAATGGCAAGGAGTCATCTGTAACAACATCACAACTAGAGTCACTGGAATCACTCTCCCATGTTTTACAACTCTTCAATCTTACAGGTACAATGTAGATAAATCAAATTGCCTTACAGGTTCCATTCACCTATCCTTGTTGTTAGTGGAGTTGGAAGTTTTAGATTACTTGGATTTGTCAAACAATGACTTCTTAGAATTACAATTTGATTATCTGCATAATCATAACTGTCATAATCTATCTATGCCTACTTCTCCTCGTCACTGTGTCAACTCTTCAACTCTCCGTCATCTTGATTTATCACATAACTCGAATCTTGCCATCAACAGCCTTCAATGGCTTCCCAACATTTCCTCCTTGGAATATCTCAACCTTGGTCATATTGATCTTAGTAAGGAAACTAATTGGCTTCAATTAGTGACCATGCTTCCATCTCTTTCAGATCTCATAATGCTTGATTGTCTACTTAAAGACTTGAATGTGTCTCTCCAGTATGCTAATTTTACTGCACTCAAAGTTATTGATCTTTCTGAAAATGAATTTAACTCAGAGTTACCTAAGTGGCTATTCAATCTTAGTTCCAATATCTATACTTTAGGCCTTAGCTCAAGTTCTTTAATAGGACATCTACCTAAGGCTTTGTTAAATCTTCCAGAACTGGAAGACTTGGAAATGGATGACAATAACTTTGAGGGATCCATTCCAGATTGGTTAGGTGAATTCGAACATTTAAAATATCTTATTATTGGAGAAAACATGTTTTCTGGATCTATTCCCACAAATTTGGGAAATCTATCATCCTTAATTGTCTTGGATGTTGGCTCAAATACATTGACAGGAGTTGTGTCCGAGAGAAATTTAGCCAAATTGTCAAAATTAAAGGCTCTGTATATTGGCTCACATTCCACCTTAATCTTTGATTTTCACTCCCATTGGATTCCACCTTTTCAACTTGAAGAATTGTTTATGGGGTTTTCGAATCCCAACCTTCCTGCATGGTTATATACTCAACGATCCATTGAAAGGTTAACTATTTTGGAATCATCATTTGAGGCCCACGACAAATTTTGGAATTTTACATCAAGAATGACTGTAGTCCGATTAGAAAATAATGTGATCGACGGGAACATGTCAAATGTGTTGTTGAACTCTACATTGATTGTTCTATCATCGAATGGTCTCAAAGGTTGCTTGCCTCGATTCTCACCGAATGTTGTCATTGCCTCCTTAAAAAATAATTCCTTATCAGGAGACATGTCTGCGCTCTTGTGTGATCATAAGATGCTGAATGGGAAAAACAATCTGTTGTTCTTAGACGTATCATTGAATAATCTCTCTGGAGGGCTTACGAATTGTTGGAAGAATTGGAAATCTTTGGAAGCTGTTCACTTGGGAAGCAATAATTTATCAGGCAGGATACCCTCATCAATGGGCTTGTTATCTAATCTCGCCTCTCTCCATTTGCATGAGAATAAACTACATGGAGAGATTCCTCACTCTTTGCAAAATTGTCGCTCTCTATTGGTTTTTAATGTTCGCAATAACCACTTATCAGGAAACATACCAGATTGGATACCTCACACTCTAACAGCTCTCCAATTAAGATCCAATCATTTTAGCGGTAAAATCCCACCACAATTATGCCAAATGTCTTCCCTCATTATATTGGATATTGCACATAACGCAATCTCCGGTCGTATACCCACTTGTTTTGCTAATATCAAAGCCCTAATTTTCAACAATGCTTCAGTTAACAGACTTCGTTTGTACTTTCATCTTTCTGGTTATACGTACTTGTTCCATGACGACAGTCTTGAATTGGTTACAAAAGGTCAAGTATTAGATTATGAAAAAAATCTACACTTTATGACCTTGATTGATATGTCAAGTAACAATTTGTCCGGAACAATACCTCCACAGATGTTTAGTCTCATTGGATTGTCCTCCTTGAACTTATCCAACAATAAATTAGCAGGAAAAATACCAAATGAGATAGGAAACATGAAAAGTTTAGAGTCTCTTGATTTTTCAAGAAACCAACTTAGTGGTGAAATTCCTCAGAGCTTGTCCGGTTTATCCTTTTTGGGTTACTTGAATCTGTCATTCAACAATTTGAGAGGCAAAATACCATCAGGCACACAACTTCAGGGGTTCACTGCACTTAGTTACATGGGCAATCCTGATCTTTGTGGACCACCCCTTACCAAGATGTGCTTTGAGGATGATAAACATAAAGACAGAAAGGTTGTAGATGAAGATGGAAATCACTCTGAATTTTGGCCATGGTTTTACATCGGAATAGAATCTGGATTTGTGACGGGCTTTTTGGGAGTTTGTTGTGCCATTTTCTTCAACAGAAAAGTGAGACATGCTTACTTCAATTTTCTTTATGACTTGAGAGATCGACTTCATGTTATGGTCGTCGTCAACATAAATCCCTTCCGCTAAGGTCAAACAAGTTGCATAACAATACTGGTCAGTAAAAACTTTTTCTTAGAAATCTCATTTTAGTTTGTCTTTACATACTCGTTCTTTCATAATTACTAAAATATACTTTAATTTTTCATCTCTTATTTTTTTAATATCTTATTGTCAATTATTCTTTATGTACTGTTTGAATTACACTAATATTTATATCCCACTTATTTGAAAAACATATATAAATATAAATGAGTTGAGTTTAACACGGATGAATTTAAGAATTTTTTGTGATGTATCAAAATTTTAAGTTGCAAAGCATATGATAATGAACCTTTTTCATTAATTTATTTATTCTAATAAAAATTCTTTTATTATCTTATATATTTAGGGATTTCCATTTTTCGAAAGGGAATAAGTCATCAAGCACAGAAGAAGAGAACGAAATGGTGTAATTCTTATGGTAAACTTCAAGCAATGTCAGCAGTGATGAGCTTAACATTTAGATTTGTTTACTATTATATAGTTGGTGTATTTTGTTTTTTCATTTGAAGTTCTGGTCATGGTTTTCTATTTTATCTTTTCTTTTTAATTTGTTCTGTGTTATCCAATGTAGTATGTAAGAGTGTTGATTTAAGTGAGATGAGTATATGTTGTATCTTTTATCACAAAACTTGATCATTCCACATTAACTTTGCTTATTCAACGCACTAAATATTGGTGGCAATTTCAATAATTTTTTAAAAACTTAATGTTCAATAGATATGGCTGACCGACTATTGAACGGTCAATAAGCGGACGGAGGATCCTCCAGTCAAAATCATTCATATCAAATATTTAATGAGATCTACACTAGGATATGTGGCACTTAGTGAATAGATAAAGCCCAAATAGGCCATAGACCCACTTATTTGAGGCCCATACAAATGTTATAAAAGACAAAGGGTTTCTATGGAACAGATACAGTAAATTTATTTCCTTTTATCCTATTTTCACTCTGATTATTACTAACTTTCAGAACCCTCACCCGAGCAACAAAAATAGAAAGATACTGGGATCATTAATTGACGAAGGAAAGAAGATCCCTACAAAAACACTTAATAATATAGATCATCATCTACGAAATATACTATATGATCAAATAATCAAATAACAAGTACCAGGTGTTTTATTAAAATGAATAGTGAAACATCTGGCCAATAAAGACTTGTGCACAAAAACGTTTCAGGATTGGAGATTTCTTGATTCCGAAATGTAACAATATAATTACAACAGATGATAAAGGATATTTTAAACAGATGATAAAAGGATATTTTAAATTCTTCTTCAAGAGAAAGAAAAAGTACGAACATAATAATAGATTTTTGTTGTGATGCATATGCCTTCATTGCTTTGTTGTTCTATCTCTTTATAAAATATGGAGTATAGTATATAATTTTATAATAAATCTTTCAAATTTATCTTTCTACTCATTGTTATAATTAATATTAAAAAATACATAATTAAAAGTAATAATTATTGATTATTTAAATTCTTATATCTTAATAAAACTTATTATATTTGAGTTTAATGTTAAGAATATAATTGTTCTTTTTACACTTACGGAATAATTATGGTGAGTTAGATATGAGGAAAATGACATTTTCTAAATTGGTGTAATTTTTATCTGAAATTTCTAAAAGGTGTATTTTATTTATTTATTTCTGGACATGGGTAAATGGTGCCTGTCAGATATCATTACAATGTAAATAAATAAATGAAATCATAAAAATATAAGATTTAGAGAAAATCCTGTAGTCAAGATTTGAATTAATGAGTTAATTAAAATCATCAAAATAGTGTGCATGGTGGTTAATATTCTCTACCCATTCCTCTTCTTCTATTTTTGGTAGGTGTGTTGTATTACTACTATGTAACTAAAATAAATGTAAAGTTACAAAATTGATTGTTTTATTTATTGATAAATATGTAATGGTTGAAATAAAAATAATGTGAGATTTATATATTGAATTAAATTAAGAGTAAGTTTGATATTGAAAAGAAAAATAAAATAAATAATAAAATATATTTAGCAAAATTAAGTATAAGTTGGATATTTGAATTTAGTTACTAATATAGAAATAATTTAAAATAAAATTGAAATTTAGCAATAAATTTAGAAAGAAAAATTTGAAAATATAATATAATTTTTTAAATAAATTTATTGTTAGTTTTTAAATATTATCTAGGTAATTTTTCTTTACAATATATAACCACTCTTCTATCAAAATTAACTTCACATCTATTTCAATTACTTAATCAGAATTAATTTCAACCATTACATATTTATCAATAAATAAAATGACTTTGTAAATGTCTATTTATTTTAGATGCACAATAGCAATACAATACACCACATGTGTAAAAAAAAAAGAGGAATAAGTGGAGAATAATGGTGAGTATTCTCATTATTTTAATTAACTCATTAATTGAATGTAATAAACTAAAATTGTGTTCTCTTTTTACGATTTTATTTAATGTTAAATTAAATCATGTAATAGAATCACGGTTTATTCACAATGTATCGTGTCTCCTATGTATGATTTATCCATGAAAATAAAAAAAAATACATCATTTTGAAAATTTCAGATAAAAATTACATTAGTTTAGAAAATTTGTTGAGGAAAATCTTCCAAAAATAAGAACATATAAAAGAAGTTTATATATCAAGGACAATGAATATAAGAGATAAAAAGTACAGGTTCATCCAATTCTATGATGTTAAAAATGTGAAAAAATTAGAAAAGGAATCGGATGTTATAAGGATTGAAACCAATAAGCTACAGATTGGAGAAAATAGAAAAGAAACTCTGAAGCCGATAAAAAAAGTTGTATTGGGGGGTTTATTGAAAAGAAATATTTGAGTAATACGATAACATTGAGAACTACTACTTTCACACCAACAACAGAGTCTCCACTCTTGTACATACCTTCAGTTAAAATAAAGTCTTTGCCTTCCTCTGATCTAGAACAAGTAAACTTCTTATTGTCCCACAAAGTCAAAATACCTCCTCCGTCCTTGTCTATTCCTCTATGAACCCAACTAATATCATTATTGCCCCATAAGTTGTAGCATTTAGAGGCGTCTAACGTGGTTAACTTTGTCTCTTGCACTAACAACAATCCTGGATTTTCCTTTAATCAATTCCCTCAGATACTTCCACTTTACATCTCCTCCCAAACCCCTTATGTTAGTACTGACAATCTTCGTCAAGACAGGTTCCCTTCCTCTAACGACATTTTTCGCATCAAACAGTTGTCCCGTTCCTCAACTCAACCAGCTGCTGCAAAATACTTTTCTCCCATAATCTGAGTTCTTCTAACTCATCATCCAGAGACCTCAGTCTCATGTTACAATTTAAGATATTTGAGTCATTAATGGTGTTATACAATGAAAGAGTGACCAACCTAGACCCATAACCATTTTCAGTTGCATCAATTGCAGATCCAAAATTCCTTTTGGTGCTAGACTTGCCTTTCCATAACCTTCCTGATCCATAAAAGTGTGCTGGATTACCTTGCTGAACATTAATTAACTTGAAGCAGCTTTTGCTAATGTTGGCAATACTATCTGCATCTTCGACATCTTTAATTCCCACCACCTCACAGGAGTTGTGTGACCCTTTGTTCCCTGCCACCTTTATTTGCACATCGCATAACATGGGTTAGATGTAGTGGATTACCAATATCCTTTTGGATTGAAGACTGTCTTCGTAAAGTTGTTGCCCCTCTTGGCACGCTCATATCAATCGTTGAAGCAACTCTATCATGGGAACGCGAGGATTCGTTTAAGACTACCAATTGGAACCAGTATTAGGTTGACAGAGAGCATCAGATAAACATCTACAATATAGCGTTGAAGGAAGAGATAACATCATGTTTGAAAATAAATAAATTATTTTCATAATGTGACTCATGTTAAATATCATTATGGGCTTGTATGTGATTTAATAAAATAAAAGAACGTATTGGTAGTTATGAGAAGTTATTTATTTCATAAATATTTGATGATAACCAACATGATGGGAGTTGGTTATAGATATTATTGATAATAACCAAATTAATGGGAATTGGTTATTATTTTATAATAACTGATGATAACCAATTTGATGGACATTGGTTATATAAAAATTGGGTTCTGTCTCTGCAGAGTTCTACACAATAAAGATAGATTAAGATAAGGAGATTGAAGTACAATTGATTGGATCTCTCATGGATCAAGGTAAGTCTTTCTATATTATGTGAGAATCATATATTCTAAGATCCTGTGGAATATTTATGATTGATTATTCCTAATTTTGTTTAAACTTACGTATCAAGCAAACAACATAAATTGGTTTAATGCAAATCTTATCACGAATACTGGTTTTACCGCTGAAACAATGGAGGAAGATAGTTTACAAGCAAAAAACATGGATTTATGTTCCTAAAAGGGGTAGGGGAGCTTACAGTAGGGACAAGCAAATTATCTAGTCACCTGAGAATTTTGACAAAGGTCAGAATAAATCTAGATTCGATGAAGTAGAGGTTGATCGTTTAGCTTTTCCAACGAGTCACCGAATTGTGATCGAAAATTGACTTTAAAAAATGGCAAACTGTGTGTAAAGCGAAACCTAACACCGTGTTTGGAGAACATTGCTTGATAGAATCTAACTAAGGTTATCTAACCTTGAACTTAAGGAAGTGGCGACAGGAAATTCCCTCTGTCTATTATGTCAAGAAGTAGAAGAGACTACCAACCACTTATTTGTCAATTATACTAGTTGTATTACTGTAACAAAACTCTTGAAACATGTGTTGTAGATGGGTGGAAGTTGGCAGCACCCAATTTCGTCCGGGCAAATAAAATTATTTCAAATTATAAAACAATACAAAAATTAAAATAAAAGGGTGTGTCATCTAATTTTATTATACTTTGTCATTTAAATAAAAAAAAAGAGACTTTGGTTCCATTACATTCTATAAATAAATTAATAAAATAAAATTCATAAAAAAAGAAATAGTAAGAAATCAGTCTATTAAAAATTTGTTTTAAAAAAATAATAAGTTATAATAGTAATTAAAAAATATATATCGAATTTTTCCATTAAGAGAAAACTAAAAATGTGGTAATTAAAAGATAACAATTAAAAAATAATAATAATTTAAAAAAAACGAAAATAACAAATAATAAATAAATAAATATTAAATAATTGATGATTAAATAATAAAAACAAAATAAAAATAAATATATATTAAAAAAAGAATAAATAATAAAAAAAAGGAAGATTGTTTTCAAACTGCTTACTTGATTTACACGTTCAAGATAATAAATAATTAATAAAAAAATAATAAAAAAAGAATGAGTCAATCTCTCATGTTCTCACTTCTTAACTCCACGTATTGTTTTTAAAAAAATTAATAAATAATTTTTTTTAAATAATAATTTTTTAAAACTGCTCAGATAACAACCCATGTTCTCCACTTAAATAAAAATAAAATTAATAATAAATAATAGATTATTACCGTTGAAAAATGATTTAAGTCTCATTCCTGGGTAGATTCATCTTTAATATTAGTTTTAAAAAAAATTAAAAATAGTAAATATGAATGAGTCAAAGAGTGGTAACTTCTTTTAATTGAACCACTGGCGTTTTAAAAAAAATATCAATTAAAATAATGGGAAAAAAAGAAAAAGAGATATATTAGTCAAAGGAAGAAAAAGAAAGGAGGACACAGATCATTTTGGTGACAAAAAAGAGAATGAGAGAGAATATTGAGAAGAGAGAAAAGAAGAAAGCACACTGAGAAAGAAAAGACTAGGCACCAGGTATGTTTTTTTTTTTCCTTTTTACTTGTACATTCATTCATGGCATAAAATAAAAAAACACCCACAATTATTCCTATTTCATCAACATGCATCTCCATGAACGCATAATTCCACAAGCTTTTTGCATTGTGTTTTTGCCCTGCATCTCCACTGTACATCCCACCATGAATCTCCATCACCTTTCCATTCCATTCTTATAATCATCAACCAAACCACCTTCTACGCCATGTTAACCCCACTTCCTAAATACACAAACCAAATCTTACTCACGGAAAAAATGCAAGCTTCGAAACCCTTCAGCAAACCCTACAAGCACCACATCTCGACGAAAACGCCCCTCACAAATAC
>Ga0209489_101382_pt1 | contig 49699 bp, 30 predicted proteins | sample SiratrowhiteBW_FD_187527 | JGI IMG/M metagenome (GOLD analysis project Ga0209489, IMG submission 187527) | Root nodule microbial communities of legume samples collected from California, USA - Siratro white BW (SPAdes) (version 2) | ecosystem: Host-associated > Plants > Roots > Nodule | place...
ATTATTGATCATATTATTATTAACTATTATTATAATAATAATAATAATAATAATAATAATAATAATAATAATATCACAAATATTTTTAATATAACTAAAAATAATATAAAAAATATTAATAATATTAAAACTATTTTTCATTTAAATATAAATAATGTTGATAATAATATAGTAATATTAAAAATATCATTAATGTAAATATAAATAATATGAATAGAAGTATTAATAAATTACATATATTAAAAAAATATAATAATAATACTAATATAAATAATAATAATAATAATGTTATCAATAACATTAATAATATTTTGTGTATAAATATTAATAATATTAAAAACTTTAAAAATATTAAAAACAAAATTAATAATTTGAAAAAATATAATATTGATAATAGTAGTCATTATAATTTTAATAATATTATAACTAACAATACTAGAAATAATAATAAATCCAATAATATTAGTAATAATATTAATAATATTATTAATATTAATAATATTATTAATATTAATAATAATAATGATAATATTATTAATAATATCAATAATAATAATAATATTAATAGAACTAATAATAATAGTAATAATAGTTATAAAAATTTAATAATAATAATAATAATAAAAGTGTTAAAAATATCAATAATATTAGTTATAATATTAATAAAATCAATAAAAATATTAATATTGTTAATAATATTCACCTTTACTAATTTTATTATTAATAAATCAATATGAACATTATTAATAAGAGATAATAGTAGTTTTATCCATAAATATAAGTTCTTAAGTATTACTCACGGACATAAGTGCGTAGGTATTACCCACGGACATAGGTCTGTAGGTATTACATATGGAAATAGTTCGTGGGTAATACCTATAAACCAATATCCGTGGGTAATATCTACGGATCTGTGTCCGTGGGTAATATTTACGAACCTATATCCGTAGATAATACCTACAGACTTAAATCCGTAGGTAATACCTACAGATACAGATCCATAGGTAATAATCCGTGGATAATGCTGAATTTACCTACGGATATAGATCCGTAAGTAATAATTCGTGGATAAATTAAGTTTTTTTTGTAGTGATATCTTGTTTTTATTTTCAACATTAGAGTATCACAATCTAAGACATTTCTAAAAATTATTTATTTTGAAAATACTTAACTCATTTATCTATATATAGAAGGTATATAGAGTGAAAAATAATGAGAAAAAAAATTATTTTTTTCCAAACTTGAAAGCATTATTTTTCGAAAAAAAAAAGTATTAATATAGTACATAGTACTTAATAAGAAATATAATCCATCTATCACAAAAAAAAGTAAACAATTATTGATGGATAGAAGATAAAACTAGTAAAAACAACATCATTTATTTATCATAAGAAAAAATGAGATAAATAAAAGAAAAAAAAATTAGGAACTACGTAAATAATTTTCATAGCTTGTGATAAAAACATTAAAGTACAAAAAAAGGTTATGTCAGATCCTAATATGTTTTGTTGGTGTCCATAATAATTGAAATCTGAGTTGCAACTTCTTTACCGTTCCACATACCATCTTCAACTGGAATAGTCGGGTAACATGGAAAAATATTTGAACATGCTATTTAAAACGCTATTTAAAACGATATTTGATTTAAAATGATACCAAAAGCACTTGTATATTTGATTTAAAATGATATATAAAAAAATGAAAAATTAACAAATTAAGATTGTGAAAAAGTTAACAAGACATCTTTCTTATTAGGCAACAAATTTTATTCAAATTATTATGAGATGACAAAGTAAATGAGAAAAAAAATTTATAATTATTAACGTCAAACTAATATGAAGATGATGCTGTTAAAAATGTAATAAGTAAAGTACATGATACATGCATGGAGTAATTTGTTGATGAATTCTATTTAATACGGATCCACTCAAAACAATCAATTGAGTTTGAATTTAAGTGAATGTGAAAATTTTTATAAAAATTTGTTTTAGGATTAAAATTACTTTCAAACTTTCTTTCCATAATTTATTGGGTATGTGGCATTTGAATTTATTTAATTTTTTGATTAGTGGTATATTGGTCAATGGACTGAATACATAGAGGTGCTGGAAAAAAGTGTGTAGAAGCATGAAGAATGCGGGTTGGAGGCAAGAAATAGACCTAAGCATTGTGTGAGGAGAATTAAATTGGAAAGTTACATGGCAAGAGTTATTTATCTGTCACCAATTCTAAAACTTTGAATAAAGCGTCTTTTTCATTAGTCTCTTTAGGAACACCAAAACCTTAAGTGTCTTTTTCATTAGTCTCTTTAGGAACACCAAAACCTTAAGTGTCTTTTTCATTAGCCTCTTTAGAAATACAAAAACCTTAATTACAAAAGTTCACTTTTACCTTTTATAATAACACGTTCTCAAACCTGCTTAATCCTAACACATACTTTCTGTATTACTAGAATCATGCATCTCTGTTGTGACGGTGGTAACTGGTTTAGCTTTATTATGGTATTTTTGTTTTCATTCAAAGTTTACTATGCATTAATGTTTACTAATAAAAATCAATAAAACTTCTCTAATAAGCTCAGTTAAATGATAAGATTTTAATAAAAGCTATTGTAACCGCATATGTTATATTGCTGAACGAAGTAAGCTATTAAACCTTCTTATATATTCTATTTGTTTTCAGTAACTTCTTATTTAACATGCCAGTTTCTGAATATATTCTATTTATTTCTTCAGTAACTTCTTCCTTCCATTTCTAATCCGTTCTCAAATGGGGTAAAGTAATTACTTTCAAAGTTAATTTGACATCTAATTAATAACTTCATTTATGTTATCTTAGCAATACAAGAGAATCCAGATGAATATTTTGTTATGCTACATCTAATACTAAGACAATTGTGAGGTTGAATATCTTGTACTTTATTTTTTATATTAGTATTTGTTGAAGTATTTTAAAAAACAAAAAACGGATACTGATGCTACATAGATGAAATTTGATCATCTGTCTTGACATAAATTAAATTAAATTTGATGGTGCATTGGTGAATTTTTTGTAATTTGTCTCTGCTCTCTAAACTATGTTGTTGCAAGTTGTAGTTAATATATCCTCTATCTCAGCTTGTTGATATACTAATTTATAAGATTGTCTTTCCCTTGTATCAAAATTTTGTAACTAGTTTATTAGTTTAATATCTTAAAATCTGATTTGATGTATAAAACAAGGTTCAATAACACTAATTATATTTTGAAGTCGGGAATACAATTTTAAAATTAAGTTTAATATTTCAAAGTATGATTTAATTTGTAAAATATGGTTCAAAATAAAATAAATTAAAATTTAAAACATGTCTTTTTATCAACAAATTTAAAGCATGTCAAAATAGCCATCGACCAAGCAGATTCTAAATACATAATTACAAAATTTAATATTATTGTATAAATGTACTTTTGATTTGTCTTTTATTTCAATATATTTGCTAAACTTAAAATATTTTAGCATGTTAATAGGAAAAAAAATAGGAAATTGATAATAGTTAAAAATGATAACAGAGAATTTTAATTTTAATTTCAGGGATACATTGGCCATTATCAAATATCTACACAATTAATACCACCATTTTTATCTGTAGAATAATTCATTATTGAACGGTACTCTATAAAAGAATGTTAGTAAACATACCACTTAATCTTAATAAAAGTTATACAAAATTGTATATTTATTCCTACTAATGATTTGGAATAAATTCTCTACATAGTGTAATATCTGTATGGAGTTCTTACATAAATATAAATTTCTTACTGTACCACTAGATAATCTATCTCTCTCTTTTTTATAAGGGAGGTTTTGTATTTATAACATCTCTTTAAGAGAAAAAGTAATAAGAATTTAGATTTTTATTATTATTTGTTGCAGTGGTAGAGTGAGTCTTAATTTACGTATGTTAGTTTTCAAATTTTGGTGGCTAAGTTATTGTTTTCATCTGGCTTCTTTCTTCTGCACCCTCATGTTTTAAACATGCAACTTCAAGTGAACTGTCGTTGAGAAAAAAAAAAAAACATTTTAGATAAACCTTCAAGTGAACTGTAGTTCTATTTCTCAAAAGGGTCAACCTCTATAAATCATTTACAAATTTAAATTTGAGTTGGATGTTTATATTATTGAATATTATATTTTATGCATACTCATGTAATATGTTTATTTTCTTTGTTTTATATATAATTTTTTAAGTAAATTAAATAATTTTATTATTTGATATTGTATTGTATCCATGAGTTTGTTATAAAATAGACTGTTGCGTAATGTCAAGAAATCTTGTTATAAGAGTGTTGCAGGAATGCTTGCTTTTAAAAAGACTTAACGAATCTAAGATTATCTTTATTAATATTATATTTTCAGAATATCTAAGATTATCTTTAAAAAAAATATCTCCGATAATAGTAGATCGAAGTGATTGTGAAAGTTGTTATGGAAATTTGTTGTTTTGATTAAAATTACTTTTAAATTTTTTTTCATAATTCATTAATTGGATATGTGTCATTTGAATTTATTTAAATTTTATTAGTTGTATATTGGTCAATGCGATAAATATAGAGATATTATATATTTAATTATATATCACTTAAACATTTCAAAATGAAAAATTATGAGAATGACATTTTCATCTGTTTCGGGAAAGGTGGATTGACATTTATTTGTCAAACTTTTTTACCATCAGTATTAAGACCAATTTAAGAGCAATTCATTTAAGAGCAATTTTTTAACTATAAAGTAAGAATTGTTGGAGATTCCATGTAAATTATGAATTAGATGTTTCTAAATGAATATAAATTTTATCTTAAATTTTATAAATTTATAGAGTTGACTTAAACTTAAGATCCAATTTTAATAAGAATATATAACCAAAATACACATCTATCTAACAATCATAAAATAATAATAATAAAAGAAACAAATATAACAACTACTTAACATAAAAACTAACAATCATAAAATAGTAATGATAAAAGAAACAAATATAACAACTACATAACATAGAAAAAATATACATGAAATTCTTACCGTTAGATAGCTGCAAATCGTTCAGTTGAAACAACCAATTGACGACGGCAATACACATAAAGCATAAAGCATAGATACCAAAGTTGAAACAATTAGTTGAATATATATATTATACAATACTAATATTAAGTATACCACCCTCCTGAAAACTTCAAATGGGATGTTTTTGTTCATCTAAATACTAAATACTTTTAAATCAATTGCATATTTCCTTCGTAATATTAATAAAATTGGCAGTATTTGTTGAGATATCTTATGAGTTTTAATTTTGTATATTTTATTATATTTTATTTTTATTTTTAACATAGCAGTGTCAGGATCTACGAGATTTGTGGAAGTTATTTATTTTTGGAAATACCCAACTCATTTATTTATGTATATCCAACGTATATAATAAAAAATAATAAGAAAAAATTATTTTTTTCTAAACTTTAGAAACATTAGTTTTTGAAAAAAAATTATTACTATACTACATAATACGTTAATAAAATTGTAATCTACCTATCAAAAGAAAAGTAAATTGATGGCACTGAAGATAAAACTAGTAAGAATAACACCATTTATTTATCATAAAAAGAATGAGATAAATAATAAATTTTATTTATTTTTTTAACAATTAAGAGATGTGGTCAAAATGAGTAATTGAGATCCAAGTGACAACTTTTTTTACCAATTTCACATACCATCTTTACTTGGAATAGTCTTGATAATATCAAAAATATTTAAACATGGTTATGAGTTTCGGTCTACTCGAAATAGTCTCAAAATATCGAAATATTTAAATATGGTTATGATAAACTCTGTTTCAACATTGAATAATATGATAATTAATCATAATTATACCGAAATCATACAGAAGGCAAAAATCAATTGAATTATTAATCTATTTGATTTAAAATGAAATATAAAAAATAAAAAATTAGTATATTAAAATTGTGAAAAAAATTAATCCATGAATTAATTTGTTGATGAACTTTATCCAATACCGGTCCACCCAAAATAGTCAATTGATCCTGAGTTTAAGTAAATGTGAAAATTGTTATAGAAATTTGTTATTTGGACTAAAATTACTTACAAACTTTTTTTTTTTCATAATTTATTGGATATGTGGTATTTGAATTTATTTAATTTTTTATTAGTGGTATATTGGTGAATGCGATGAGTATATAAAGTTGCAGGAGAAAATGTGTAGGTGCAGGAAGAATATGGGCTGGACAGAAGAAATAGGTCAAAGCATTGTGTGAGGAGAATTAAATTGGAAAGTTAGATGACAACAGTTATTTTAGGTGCAGTTAACATGTTTTCTCTGTTATATTAATAAAATAATTAATAAAAATAATTTCTTAATAAATATTAATAAATTTTTTTAAAAAATAAATAAAAAATATTATAAATATTAGCAAATATTTATATTTTTTTCAACAAACATTATTAAAAAATTAAATATCTAAAAAAGTGTTTAATTTAATTTTTAAAATTTATCTCAAATTATAAATATTTTAACAGTAGAATATATCATTCTAAAAAAATAATAAAAAATAAAGTAATTATTAGTAGACAATTAATTGAAAAACAAAAAATTATATAATGTTTGTACGCGTGTAAAAGAAAAAATAAATTATTTAATATATAAATTTAAAAATAAAAATCAGAAGGATGACATATTAAAAATTTATTTAGTGCATGAAATAATTTGTATCATCCTGGAAGTAACTGCTTTTTTACATTAACCTTCTTAGGAACACGAAAACCCTAATTACAAAATTCACTTTTACCTTTTACAACAACACACCCTCAAAATTACTTAACCCTATTACATACTCTTCCTATTTCTAGAATCTTCCTATGTGTCTCTGCGGTGTCTAAGGTGGAGCTGCGGTGCTGAACAGTGGTGACGACTGGTTTAACTTCATAATAATAATATTTTTGTTTTCATTCAAAGTTGGGTTTTTTTTTTCCGTTTTTCTCTACCAATGAACTAGATCTGATGGATGAGTTTGCAAGAAGTAATTTACTATGCATGCATGAATGCTTACTATGAAAAACACAAATCTAATAAGTACTTTGCTTAAAATGAATAGAGCTTCCTACTGTAACCACATATGCTGTATTGCTAAAGCAGGTTGTGTTTAACTGAATTTTTAAAATTAATCATACTACTCTTACATCTCAAATTATAAATATCTTAACAACAAAATAATAAAAAATAAAATAATCATTAACAGACAATTAATTGAAAAAAATAAGAGTTTGTACTATGTTTGTAAGCGTGTGAAAGAAAAAATAAATTATTTAGTACATAAACTTAAAAATAAAAATCAGATATTCAGTATATTAAAAATTTATTTAGTAAGAAAGTAATTTGTATCGTGAATGAAACAACTGTTTATTTTCATTAACCTCCTTAACAACATGAAAACCTTAATTACAAAAATTACTTTTACCTTTTACAACAACACACTCTCAAAATTGGGTCACCCTAATACATACTTTTCTTATTTCTAGAATCTTCCTATGCATCTTTGTAGTGTCTAGGGTGGAGCCAAGATGGTGAAAGGCAGTGGCGATTGGTTTAGTTTCATACCAATGGTATTTTTGTTTTCATACAAAGTTGGGTTTTTTCTTCCTTTTTCTCAACCAATGAACTAGATTTGATGAATGAGTTTGCAAGAAGTAATTTACTATGCAACATGAATGTTTACAATGACAAATACAGATCTAATAAGTACTTTGCTTAAAATGAATACAACTTCCCTGATAAGCTCACTTAAATGAGAAGACTTCTATAAAGACTATAGTCATCATATATGCAAGTGTAGACCTTCTGAATATGTTCTATTTATTTCAAGTATTAAAATCTTCAGTAACTTCTGCTTCTGATCTAAGATGGGGTAAAGTAGTTACTTTCAAACTTAATTTGACTTCTAATTAATAAATTTCACTCCTGTTATTTAAGCTTGTTAATGCTTCTTGTATCAAAATTTTGTAACTAGGTAATCAATTTAATATCTTAAAATGCTGATTTGATGTGTAAAAGAAGGTTCAATAACACAAATTATAGTTTAATATTTTGAACGCGGGAATATAATCTTAAAGTTTTGTTTAATATTTTAAAAATGTGATTTAATTTGTAAAATATGGTTCAAAATAAAATACATTAAAATTTAAAATGTGTTTTTTATCAGCAAATTTAAAGCATGTCAAAATAGTGATCTTAAATACATAATTACAAAATTAAATATTATTGTGTAAATGTACTTCTAACTTCCCTTTTATTTTAATATATTTGGAAAACTTAAAATATTTTAGCATGTTAATAGGAAAAAAAAAGTATTGATGTAAAGAAGAAATTGATGTAGATTCCTTTAAACTTAGACATCTCAAATCATTATTATTTTTTTATCATTTTAATTGTTTATGTGCATAATAATTCTGGAATAAAAGAATGTTAGTAACATACCATTGAACCTTAAACATACTATCGTATATTTATTCCTACTAATGATTTGGAATAAAATCTCTATATAGAATTGAAGTGTAATAATATCTGTACGTAGTTATTATATATATATATATATATATATATAAATTTTTTTTTTTATCGTACCACTAGATAATCTATCTCTCTCTATTTATTTATTTATATATATATTATTAAGATAAAATGAATAAGGTTTAAAATATTATAATGACTCTGTATTTACATATATTTACATATATTAACCAGAATGATATATAATGGTGACATAGAACAAACAACAATGAACCATTAAATATAATTTTGTTAGGACAAATTTGAAAAAAAAAATCAATAATTTAATATTCATTTTCTCATATACTTCATAAACTATTAATATAAGTAAAAGTTACAAAGTGTGTATTGTTAATATATTAAAAAATAATATTCATTTTTAATATATCAAGCGCAGTTTATTAGAAGAATTATATTGTACTTCTGAAAATAAACAAGAGACAATAAATCTATTTTCACCTCACACGTATCACATGTCAGCTTTTTCTCTTTTTTTTTTCTTTTTCAAAATCACCTTGTTTTTTCGATAAAAGAGTGATGTTATTAGAAGATGTTATGTAGATAAATAACATTTAGACGAAGCTTGTAACAAATATTTCAATATGATCATGTATGTTATTTGAATGTATGTTATTTGAATTAGTGATAGTCAAAATTAAATATTTTTGTATATGTTTTATTTTTTATTTTTATATTTTGAAGACTTAAATGAAATATGAAGTGTTTGGAATGGAAAAGTGATTTGATTCCGAACAAAAATAAATCCCTCTTAATATTAATATATTTTTCATTAAACAACAATCACATAAATTCAAACCGTTAGAAAAGTTGCATAAGTAGTCATTTTTTTCATACTAGAGATATTCTAATAATTTTAAATTGTGGATTCATTTTACAGGCTAAAAATTTTTTGGATCCATTTAATCTTTATATGACATCAATACTTTTTCTAATAAAAGAGAGTATTGATGGTCCGTAAATTTCAAAACTCAATCTTAGGAATTGACATATAAGAAAAATCTTAATCTTATCTTCTTAAGTGACGTTCTCTTTTGTATTTCCTTTCTAATCAACCATGGTTTTACTCATTTTTCATCTTTATAATCTGACAAACACTAAAATGACTATTTTTTCTCTAAAACATTTTCTTTAAACAATTTTAATCTAATTATATGATTATATCTTGATGAGTCACATATAAAGATAAGAAGAAGTTTAATATTGTTGTGGCTACTATTTTGTAGTAATTTATCGTGTTTATAACCTAATTCAGCATCTTAAACTATTAGATAAATGACACACATTTCAATATTTTCTTATAAGTGAAACTATGGATGAATTTTGTAAGTTACACGCGCATGTATTATTCAATCTGACGGTCAAATTTGGCATTTATAAGTTCCAACTCATGTCTCCCTTTGTATACACGTTCAATGCTGTACCAATCAAACTCACAAATTATTTATTTTCATCTGCATTCACCAAGCATTATTATTTTTAAGAAACTTTACGTTTTATTTTTCCACCCTCTGTCTTAGATAATTGTATTTAAGGTGAAAATCTACCTTTGTTTAGTTGAACTAATATTGTTACGATGGAATCAAATGCAGATAAAAGGGCTGTTGTAGATTTGCATTTTTTATCTGTTTTGATAGTACATTATAGGGTGTTTGAGATCAGTATATATACATACGAGTAGAAACACATTTTTCTATTTTTTATTTAATATATTCTTTTTGATAAAAATATTTACATAAATACATAACTTTTTTTTCTTAAATATGTTAAAACATTCAAAGTGTGCTTCACGTTTAAATGATTTTTTTTAATAATAAATAATTCATTATATACTTTAAATAACTAAACATAAATTGATTTTCATATTGTTTAAATCACTGCTTAGACTCCTTTATTTCTTTGAAGATATATAAAAAGTGACAATGCTTCGCTAAGCATATAAAATTATCATAAGTGTTAAATGGACAAAAATCTAAATATCAAATTTAAAGAAACTTACTATACAGTTTATTTAATTATTTAGAATTTGAAAATAAAAGCAATCTATTTAATATATCATTCACGTAGTTGATAAAAATAAAAGTGATCGGTTGTCCCATTGGTTTCATAGAAATTACAAGGTTTAAGTTAAAAATAAAGATTATTTTTGTTATAAGATTCCATGTTAAAAATGATATAATTAATTAATTAATTAATGAAAAATTTATAGCTTAAATTTTATATTATTTATTAAAAAAAACATATATAAATGGGATATTTGGGATATCCTACCCATTTTACAGGCAAATTGTACATGAAATCCCTTACATGTTAAAAACTTATTTAGGTTTTTCTTGAATATTCTACTTTTTTGTTTACAATAGCTCGCTTAATATAAAATTCTAGAGAACTAAATATAGAAATTATTTTAAATAAATATATTTGATATTTTCTAATATTCTAGTGATTTGTTTATTTGATATTTCCTTGATTATCTCTGATATTCTAGTGATTTGTTTCTCTAATAATAATATTCTAACACTTACTTACATTTGAAAACATATTTATGTACCTTGTTTACAATCTTGGTGTATATAACTTTTCATCTTTTGAGTCTTCCATATTATTTATAGACCTTATTTGTTGGTGTAAAGAAAGATATACACAACAAACTTAATACTATGCCACTATTCGTTATGGGACTCAAACAAAGAGTAAAGAGGGATCCTAAACCATCTTCATTATTTTATCTTACGAGAAAACTAAGATATAGAAAAAAAAAATGTGAACATAATGAATGATTAATGATTGGAAATTTGTTTCATGTCAAAATATGTTCACTAAATGTGCTCCAAATGCTTTTGACAAGAATATCCTAAAATATTAATAGGTTGGATAAAATATTAGTATTTTTAGAATAGTTGGATAAGTGGCTATATTAAACAATATGTTATGGATAGGTTAGTGTCAGACTATTGTGCATTGGTACTTAAACACAACTCAATTAATTAGAGACCCACATCGTTTAGAAACGTAGATGTTTCAAAAAAAAAATCTTAATTTTATCGAAACTGTGGGCTGGTTATAATGTGAATGGCAGTGAAATATGAGTGGTCAAGGAGAAATTTAAAAATTTAAAGAATGATTTGAGAGTTTGGAATAAGGAAGTGTTTAAAGACATTAATAGAAGTAAAAATTAGGTAATATTGAATATTAGGAACCTTGATAGAATTAAAGATGGTGGCCTAGATCAACAAGAAATAGCTGAGAAAAGGGTCATGTTGGCTAAACTCAGGTAGATTTATTGTGAGCAGTGAATAGGAGGTCAGATTGAAAAAGAAGGCTAGAACAAAATGATTGAGGCAGGTAATTTAAATACAAGATATTTTTGCACCATGTTGAAGCGGAGGATAATGAAGAATACAAGGAGTATATATTGATAATGAATGATGCAACGAACCGTGTAGGTTCAACAAGGAAATAAAAAATAGTTTCAGCGTAGTTTTGTAAAACCCAACTCCATGTTAGACTATACAACTTTGGTTTCTAAAAGATTAATGAGGAGGATAATAGAGGACTTATTAGAAAATTTTATGAGGAAGAGATTAAGCAGGTTGTGTGGGAGTCTGAAGATAGTAAAAGTCTAGGACCGAATGATTTTAATTTTAATTTTATCCCAAAGATTGATAATCCTCAAGGTTTGTACTTAAAGCTTGCAACAGAAAAAGATATCCACAACTGACCACGAGGTACCAATGCATCCTTCATCTTATCCCAAAGGTCGATAAATCATTAAGGTTTGGATGAGTATACATCCATCTCACTAATAGGATTCCTATAAAAGATTATACCTAAGGTCCTAGCTAACAGATTGAAATTGGTTTTACACAAGGTCATAGGTGACAAACAATCAACTTTCTTAAAAAATAGGGTTATTGGATCTTGTGTTAGTAGTAAATGAAGTGATAGACGACCATGAAAAGAGAAAAGAAAGATTGTGATTATTAAAGCTGATTTTGAGAAGGCTTACGATAGTGAGTTGAGAGTTTTTGGAGTATATGATAGTGAGATTAGGTTTTAGCAATAAATGGATCAAATGGAACCTAGATTGCCTTAGGTCTACTATGATATCTATTTAGTAAATGGCAGTCCCACATCAGAGTTTATTCCTGAGAAGGGGCTTAGACAAGACAATCCACTTGTCACATTTTTGTTCTTTTTTTTTTGAACTGCAAAGAATAAAATAAATTGGGGCATTTTAGGGGTACTCTAACTCTTATACAAAGTACATATAAAACAAACCATATTACCCGGATTCAAATCTGAAACAAAACAACAAAAGACATTTTTTTCATCCAACTCAACTAATGCAGCTCTTCCATATAAACAAAAATAATACAGGAGTGTTAGATTTGGAAGGTAGCTCTCCAAAGTATACAAAATTACTATCTTTCAAACTGATCAATCACCGTAGCAAACCACCAAAGTTTGAGATACATCCTCCTTTGATTAGAAAATATCTTCCGTTGATGCCACTTTAAATCGTGCAAGTTCCACACACCAAGAAGAATCCTTTGGTCGCTGCATACTGCCAACGTTAAAAGCACCAAAATGTGTCTCTTGATAGATACCAGACTTGTCACCTTTACCTGCATCACAAGTAACCAAGCATGTATTGTCCTAACCTACTAGCAGTACTACCCAACCCCCTAAGCTCACTTAGCACCACTTAACAGAGGCATAAATACAACCTAGTTATCTTAAATTTATCATACACCGCAAAGGGCATAAATTCCAATATGAGAATGAAAAAAATCACTCTTTTCCTACAATATTTGACCCATGTCCAACAACTCAATTGTGCTAAGAAAAAAATTTCTAAGTAATCAACAACACCATTGTTAAACACACTTTGTTCCTAAGTTTCCAAATTTCCCACACTACTAAACACACTTTGTTCCTAAGTTTTCAAATTTCCCACACTACTGCCACCCACATTCCCTTCCAAACATCATTTACTTTCCCATTACAGCACAATAGATAAAAGTTCTAAAAGTGAATGTCATTGCTTTATGTCTAACCGATGTTATTCTTATCCATCTATCACAAATTTCTGTTCTTAATAGTTGTTAAAGGATTGTCAGGGGCTGTGAGAGAAGCAGAGAACAAAGGTATTTTACAAGTAGTGAAGATGAGAAAGCGGGAAATTAGGATTTGTATGTTATAGTTTGCGAATGACAATATGTTTGTTCTTAGAGCTTGCAACAAAAGTATCCTTGCGCTTAAGACCATCTTAAGTTACTTCCAGCTTGCATCTAGATTAAAAGTTAACTATCAAAAGAGCAGAATTGTTGGAATGGGAATGAATAGGCTACAATTACTTGAATATACAACTTTGTTGAAATGTAACACTATGGCTATCGTTCACTTGTCTTGGGGTTAACATTATAGGAAATCATAAGAAGAAAGATTTTCGAAAGAAATTGTTACTTAGATTAGGAAAAGATTACCAAGATGGAAAGGAAAATTCATATCCCTATCTAGTAGAGTGTGTGTGATTAAATTGATATTGTCTGCAATGCCATGACTTTTGTTCTCACTTTTCAAACTTCCACAGGCTGTTTGGTTACAAATTATACGTCTTGAGAGATATTTTCTATGGGGTTGAGGACATGAGCATCGTAAGATTGATTGAGTTAGCTAGGATAAAATATGCAAAAGCAATAATGAAGGTGGATTAGGTGTTTTGGAATTGAAAAGTTTTAATAAGGCATTACTAGAGAAGTGGAAATGGAACTTAGGAACGGAGGATAAGGGTCTGCAGAAGGAAATATTACAATCCAAATATGGGTCTTGACGAAGTCTCGAGGTGAACATAGATAGGTCTTATGAATCTAATTAGTACAGAAATCTTGGGAGAGTGTGAATATAAGCACAGTGGTTATAGATAGCTACAGTTGAAAATTAGGTTCAGGTAATAAGGTTTTGCTATGGCAGGATAGTTGGATGGGAGGTTTTAATCTTAGATAAAAGTATCCTAGGATTTTTGCAAATTCTTGCCAAAAAGATGCTTGCATGAATAATGTAGGAGTGTCACTTGATAATAAGGGGGAATGGGTATTTAGAGGGAGGAAGAGGTGGTTTGAGTGGGAAGCTTCAATGGTTAATGATTTTTAAACTTGTTGTAAAATATACCTTTGAGGATGGATTCGAAGAATACATGGAATTGGAATTGTGAAGGCAATGCCATGTACTCGGTTAGGTCAACGTATAGGAAGATAATACAATTCCCGAATGAGGTTAATGGGAAATTGTTTGAGATATTTTTGAAAATCAAAGCGTTGCCTACAACTTAATTCTGTGCCAAGCTGATACTACTAACCTGTTAGAATCTGATATCATTTTAAAAATGACATAACTTGTATCAGTTTAAGATACACATCATTGTGCAGTGCAGGGCATGCATCTCTCATCAGTGTAATTGGTGGAGTTTTTATGTTTTGGTAGTACCATAACAGTCTTTCTTTCTCTGCTACTCAAAGCTAATCTGGAGCAAGCTGCATATTTGTCAATTCAGTAGATGTATTGTAATGCATTTTGAGACTTGTTTTTTATTTGGACAATGGTGGAATAGAATAAGAGGAGCTTATAAAAAAACCTATGTGGTGTTTTCAAGTTGAAGAACGTCAGAACCAGGAATGGAAACTTTACTCTACTTCATGTTCTATGCTATTTTTATATCTTTTGTGTGTAACAAAATATATTTTCACAATGTGATGATCTTTCTAGAATTATAAGGAACAGTAGCAGGTTTTTACTTTAATTTTATAAGTTTTTTTTTTTTATAAGGGTTGAAACATCACTTAACTATTTCTTATTGATTTAATTTTGTATTATAGATAAAAAAATAAATGTCATGTGGTCATCAACATAATCTCAGTGCTAGAATTACTTGCTTTTTTATATCTCAGTCTCAACACTTTGTCTTCCTATCCCTCCACTAACCAGCCTATTGCTGGTAACCTATTTTATGTTTCAAATTCTAGACCAGTGAGAATCATACGCCTTGGAACCACTTAGAGGAGTCAAAACTTGTATTATCTGCTTAGCATGAGTTTATTTTTGTATATTACTAATACATGCATTTGGACAAATGAACCAAAATTAGAAGGGTAACCTTATTTTTTTTAATTGTATTTCTAATCCATGTCCAAACTTTTAGTTCAGTAGTTCCAAATATTTTCTTCCCATCAATTACAATATTCCTAAGTCACATTATTTTTATGTTCCCAAATATATCTCATTATTCTCATCCACATAAATTTTCATATCATGTTTTCTTTGTTATTCAGATAAGGTATGTCAAATTGGTGAAAGTGTTGAATAATATTATTAGGCAAAAATATGTGAAACTGATTCACTTGTCACATAAATCCCAGACCATTCCAGATATCTTATGTTTAAAAATAGGTGTTGGATATTTTCTTCCTTTTCTTGCATAACCCACATATATTACAATTTACCACAATTCTCCTATTTTAAGGTTATCCTTAATTGCAATGTCATTTAGGTATATTCTCCAAATGAAGTGTTTTTTTATTAGGGATTGCATTTGATCTCCAAATTTCTTGGAAGAATCCTTCCTTTTCACCATTAGCATTATTCTACATTATTTTGTATGTACTTTTTGTTGAATATCAGTCATTTCGTTCTCCTTTTCATTTCCAAGAGTCTTATTTAAATGGTGATAAGCTTATTAACTCATTCATAAAAGATTGAATATCAGATAATTAATATAAAAAATCTAATATAGAGAAAAATCTTCTCTCAGATAACACCAAATAAAATTATTAGAGCACAATCTTTAGTATAAAAAAATATTAAGTAATTTAATTTATTTTTCATTTGTCACTCTCTTAAATTACATATAAATACTATTTCTCTTATTTAAAAATAAATTTAAAAAGAATATAAATCAAAATTTGTTGTGAAAACATTTTAGGCTGAATTGAACTTTGAAAGATTTTTCCCAATTTAGACCTTTGAAAATAGTTTTCGCAATTTGAAAAACTTTATTGAATCTTGGTGTTGGAGATATAAGGTGCAATAAAGAAATAAATTGATTCAAGGCACGAATAAATCAATTTGTTATACAGACAGATAGAAGTTTTTCAAACACACAGCAGATTCACAATCACACAGATTTACAATTTCACAGCAGCACTTTAAGCAGATCAAATTCACACAGTTCCAATAGCAATATTACACTCAGAACAAAATCATACAAAATTCCAAATTTGAATGAGAGTAGAGAGGAACAGAATTACAAAATATAAATTTGAAACACCTAACATAGCATTACACTGATTTCATTCAATATTAACAAATCTGATAAAGTTTCCTAACACCAGCAATTAATACAGATTTGAAAATTATTCAGAATGCAGATTCAATTAATCAGTTATACCAAGAACACATAACAAGAATACAAGTTCTGCGGTAATACACCAATTCAGCCAAAGTTCCAATTCTTTATCAAATCACAGATTCAGATCTTGTATGTATTACAGATTTAGAAAAGAACCAATCTGATAAGCAAAATTTCTTTGACAACTACAATAGATTTATCAGAAACCAATACAGAATTCAAGTAGCAATGTACAGATCAATATTCAGCAGAGGACTTAAACCAGTTTTATCACGATTACCAGAAATTAATTCAATCTTTCAATTGAACAAATCAAGATTATGAGAGAAGGGTTTAAGAAGAAGAGACAATCAATTTTATATTGGTTCACCACAAAGGGCTACGTCTAGTCTTCTCTGCACACCTTGCAAAGAAAGTTCCACTAACTCAATTAATTGTTCACATACAATTAATCAACCGATTCCTACTCCCCGTAGAAATCAGAACCCTACTAAATTGATCAACTGCTCCCCGCAGCCCCCAATCAATTTCAGCAGAAACACCCAGCTAACTCAATTCCTACTCCCCGTAGAAATCAAGAACCCTGCTAAATTGATCAACTGCTCCCCGCAGCTCCCAATCAATTTTAGTAGAAACCCAGGCTAACTCCTATAGCCCAACCCAATACAATTGTTCAACGATTATCACAGAATTACAATGAACACAACACAAATCTTGATTCAAACAGGATCAAGAAAGGTTGAGAAAACTCCCTGATTGGCGCGGAAAGAAAAGCCTGTACACATTCTTGAAGAAACCCAGTAGCACACCTTAGTCAGAATTGATTCTTCAAGTAAAAACCCTCTTTCGAAAATGATTATTATGAAACAACAAATCTCTCACAGTAGTTCTCACAAATGAATTTCAGAAGATTGTGTTTCGCAAAAATGTATCTCTCTTGTTCTTTTTCTTCTCTGTTCTTTCTCTTTCTTTTTCTTGTTTTTCGTACTTGAAAAGCCCACTGTATTATACAAGAAGAGCTCAAACCAGATTTTTTAGAAAAATAGTTAATTCAGTTAAGCTCAGGCACGAATAAATTGATTCGGCTTAACCTGAAATCAGTTTGTAATAGTTCAGTACTTTATTTTCCAAAACTGTTAATTCAGTTATGCTCAGACACGAATAAATTGATTCGGCTTAACCTGAAATCAGTTTATAATAGATCAATACTTTATTTTCCAAAACTGTTTTTAACTAAAGTTAAACCTTTTTATGGTTTGATTTAAAATCATTTAGACCATGTCCTAATGAATTTCTTCTTAGATGTGCATAGGTTCTCTTTCACAGCCAATCATACTCACTCACACTAAGACAAGACCTAAAACACACTTCCACTTGCTTGCTTTGGCTTGCTGGACATGTCTTGCATGGCTTCATCAAATCTTTAAGTATTGTGAGAATACTAACATGTTGAATTGAAAAATTTTAAAGTGAGTATCACATATATGATTATGGTATGTAATTACTCTACACTTTGAACAGAAAGAGCTAATTAATATATAATTTGATATGAAATATAATTAATGATAGTTTATTTATTTAAATTAACTTTAATTTTATGACATATATTTATGTAATTTTTAAGATATTTTTTTTTAACAGTTAAGAATTAAATAAATAAAAATATTTAAAGATGTTTCAATCTTATTATAAATTATAGATGTTTCAATCCTAGCCAAATAAGCTATGTATCAAATAACACATCTAGCTTTGCAGACAAGACAGTTTTCCAACAAACAATAGCAGTATCCCTTTCTCTACAACTCTTCCTCAATCTTCATTGTTTTTCCGATCCTCTTAGTATGATTGAAAATGTGAATTCCATTCATAGTTTTACTGAAGTGAAGGTATTGGACAGCAAAAAACCCTGCAACTTCTTCCATTTACTGTCCAACCTTGTGTTTTAACTTAAACGTGTGTTTACTAATTAAATATTCAAATCAATAATAATTTCTTTACTATCTAAAAAATAAAATAAAATATTATATTTTAGTATTCAAAATTCAATTACTATGATTCACAAAACAAAGGTAATTAATCATAATATATAAAATTAAACAAATATACTATTAGTGTTCTCAATTATTTAAAGTTTTAATTATTTAATTTACTATACTTTTGTATTTACCATAATTAATCACAATGAAGTTATTACTAATCAAATCTTTAATTTACACTAACCAGTAAAATAGTATAATAATATTATTCATTAATATTTATTGTTTTTAAATTAGTAAATATAATAATTTTATCTCTATTGAATATAAATGATCCTATGATATTGATCTTAATTTGTTTTGATAAACAGAAATCTGATAAACTCTTCTATTACATATTCTTTAAAACCAATAATTTATTTTCCAAAAAAAATATCATAAGCTAAAGTTTATTTTAGTTTAGATTATTAATTTTAACTAAATATTAAAAATTATAAGATTATTTTAATTAAATTAATTGTTCTTATCATTAGTCATGTCTTACCGTTATACTGTATATATTGAATATATCAATAATATTAAGTTGAATATGAAACTTTTAATTCACTAATGTGATAATTTTTAATTGAATAAAATTTATTTTATACTATTTTTCAAAAGAATATTAAATAATATATCTATACATTTTAAAATAAAAATATTACTTCATAATTTATACTAATTTTTTAGAAAGTATTATTATTATTTCATAATTTATTTATTTCTTTAAAAAATTGATTTACATCTACTCTTTTATAAAAAATAATTAATTAATAATAAATTCTTTAAACCACAACTCAGATAGTGGGTCTCCAAAATATATATATTTATATAAAAGTTTAACCTAATAGTTTTCACACTTCTCACTTCCGCCGTCTTCTTTAACACTTGCCGCTTCTTCTTTCACACTCTCGTTTGCTTTGTCGGGGGCCGAAAATGTTCACATTCTTTCAACTACCATGTTAAACAATTGAGTGAATATAAAAAGTTTAGAGAATTACACTGTATTGAAATCTTCTGCAAATTTTGGTTTAATATTGTCTATATTAGTTGCAATTTTAATTTCTTTAATAAGAAACTATTCTTTCTTATTTATTTTGAAATATAGAAAATCATTTTATGTGTTATAACATCTTAAAAAGCTTCTTTTTATTGATTTTTGAACATTATGTTTATTCTCAGCAACTTTCTTCCATATATACTTAACTACATTAACAAAACACTCTCATAAAAAAAGGTAAAATAGCTAATTTATCTCATAAAATTTTTATTTTTAAGATATTGTAAAAGAGAATATGCTAAAAGTAGTAACTAGATCTTATTCACAAATGATATTTTCAATTATTCCATCATCTAACTCATGTCATGCCATTTTCCATATAGGTAAAAAGAGAAACATCATTACCACAAACACCATTGTGGAGGAGATAACAATTCTATTCATTAAAATTATTTTATTTTTTAACATTGACTTTTGTACAAGGAATTTATTATTGTGAATTAAATAAATTGTTTTATTTTTTTTTACTAGAAAAATAATCTATAAATATGGGAGTACTTTACTCCAATCCATTCACAAAATGCGTGTTTGTGAATGTGCTTTATTTTTACTTTATCTTTTATTGTTCTTGCAACCTGTATTTTATCTCACATGCATTGATGAGATCTGATAACTATTTTGTTCTATTTAATATATTTTGTTGATATTAATGTGTTGTTACAAATATTAAGATTTATAGTTACATGTATTTTCACATATATTAATGATTTGATTACTTTATTATTAATTAAATATACCTAAGATTTAATAGTTAATTAGTAGACTCTACTTGTAGTATTGAAAATCTTATTATGAAAGAATGAAAATCTATTATAATTAATATAAAACTTAGAAGTTCATCCTTTTTATGCATTTTATAAAACTATAAACACAAACAATTAGTCACATGTTTGAATTTAAATTATTATAAAATCTTACATGGTTATTAATATATGTGATTGTGTATGTAACTAAAAATCAAAATAGGTCAAACAACACGATAAATGAATATATCAATAAAATTTATTAAATTAATTAAGATGACTATCAAGTTTCATTAAGCATGTAACCATAAATAGAATAGATTTAAAAAATAACAAAACTTACATACACTCTAAAAAAACACTCTCAAATTGATTTATATTTGAATGTCTTCATTGCACTAATATCACAAATGCAATTAATTCAATTCACACTTAACAAGGCAAGTCTCTAGTATATAAGTTATTGTTACAATTATATCAAGAAGTAATGTTTCGTTAATATAGTTTAAGTAGATATACATTTTCAAAACATTTGTTAAAAATAAACATAATTCTTAATTCCTAAATATCAAATGAAAAAACAAAATTAACTGTCAAATATATATATAAAATAACTTTTCATACCTTCCAACCAAATTTTATTAAAGTATTGAAGTTAAATAATATATTAAATGTAAAAGAATTGCTAACAAAGAATAATTACTATGAATATGTTAAATTTATTTCTTAAAAGTTTGTATAATTTATTTATTAAAGATAATACCAATTTATCACAGTATATATCACACCAAAAACATAAAACAAATAACGACAAAGTGACAAATAAATATGGACTAAACATTCTAAGTTTAATAATAAAATCATATTACTTTCAATTAGATATAAATGTTTTAAATATCTTTTGGTTTTAATTATGTTTGTATGTTTTATTGTATTTGTTAATTAATTTCAACCCATGTAGTGTTATATGCATACGATATTAATTATTATGAAATTGTGTTTGTTTAACTCTACGACAGTAAGCAACAAATTAGTAAAACAAAATATAAAATGAAATATCATTAACTTAGGATATGGAAGACATATATATTAAAATAAAACAGAAAACGCATTAGAAATTTAATAAAAGAATGCATGAAAGGTATAGACTCAATCTATATTTAACAAATCGTTTAGATGTTTTTTTTTATGGATCCCGAAAATGATATCATTTGTTTTCTTGTCATATTCACGGATAATTCCTATGATCTCAAATTATATGTGAGATTTATATGTTTTCATAATGAATTATACATTATATATATATCATCATTCTTTGAATTCAATCTTCAAATAATAATAAAGTCTTTAGATTATTCATTATCACTTGGATAATAGGAACACAATTTAAACATGAATGATTTGTCGTTAGAAACAATAAACAAAATTAAAATAGCTTGTTTGAGAGATGATATTGTTATGAAGTCATTCACTTCCAGCAATTTTAGTGACAAATATTGATGACATTAACACGAAAAAGTAGATGATTTTGTAACTTCCTTCAATGTTTGAGATGATTGGTTGCCACATATGTCTTAGTTAGACTCTCTAAATCAAACGAGAGAGTATACATGAAACTAAAACTGAGCAGCAACGACTTCACTTACGTATACGAATTCCTTTTCAAAAAGTATGATGTGAATTTTCTGTTAACTGGCTTTGAAGTGGGAAGGCTAACGACCATGAACGTAGTCCAAGTCAATTACATTCCAATAATTAAGCCTTCCTGAAATGTTTTGAAATACTGTGTAGCTAACTAAAGCTAGAGTCCTCAATAAATGTTTTCATGTATTTTTATGAAGTTAAATTTGGCAAATCGATTGGCGGTTTCCTTGAGTGTTGCTTACAATGCCCCCTCCTTACCTTATACAACTCTTCCTACAAACACTTCAAAAATATATTCTTCAAACTTACGTGTCATTCGAAAGATAGAGGAAAACACCTCTTATTTCATTCTGATTTCACACCTCGGTTCCCCTTGTACTGGTAAATTTTCAAAAAATTTAAGTCAAGGGCTGAATATCTACTCTGAGGGAAGTCGTAAATACCACTAGGCAGCTTCCCTGGCCCATAAGTAGCAGAGCTCTCTTCAACATTCCTTTCGTCGAGGATCCTGCCGCTTTGTTTCTAGGTATGACTTGTATTTCTCTTATCTTGGAAATTCAAATGAATTTACATGTTACTTGATGTGTTTTGTTTTCAGAGATCATGGGGAAGGATTTTGACTTTAAAAAAATGCAAATTGAGGTTGGAGGGCATCTAGATCTAGTGGCTTCCTTCCAGAATCCAAAGAAGAAAAAGAGAAGCTTGTCTTCAGTGGGACTAATACTCCTGAATCCAACTCCTATCAGTGAGGTCCTCGAAGTGATATGTTTGGAAGCCGCCTCCAACCACGTGCCTTCATCACAGATCACTCCAAGTCTGGTCTCGCCTGCTCTATCGTCTTCCAAGCCTAGTTCATCGCAAAATCTTCTTCTTCTAGGCTTGATATCTCGGGCATAGGGAGGTATTATATTGGATCACCTCTCCACAACCACCTCAGACTCCAGTAACTTCCCCGCTCCCTATGACGCCGAGATTATGGCAGCCATTGGGGTTGAGGATTGTTTTGATGCTGGAGAAGTTATGTTAGGAAGGTGTATGGCCATCTTCCAACACTTCAAAGTTGCTGCCCGAGGTCATGTGGATCTGCAAAACAAGGTTGCTAGATTGGAGCAGCAAGTACAGGAGTTGCTCAAAGAGAAATCAGAGAGAGACTCTGCGTTCTTGGCCAAAAAGCTAAAACTCTCCCAGTGCCAAGGACTGAATAGGCGGCTAGGCGCTGACATCAGGCACTTGAAAGAGAGGTTGGAATCATTAGAGAAGAAGCTCAGAGACACCAAGTACCAAGTTAAACCACTGAAAGAGAAGATTGAGCAACTCACCAGAGGCAAGGGCGAGTGGAAAGTGGAAAAGGCATAATTGCAGAAGGCCTATGTAAACGCTTATGAAAAGGGTTTTATGACGGCCATGCGACAAACTCTTCTCTTCTCCCCTGAACTTCAAGTGACCCAGTTTGATTTAGACAAGGAGGTGGTGGACGACCAACTTGTAGACGATTGATCTTCTGTAATAGCATTACTTTTCTGTAATGAACCCAAAACATCTCTTGTTTGACTTATCAGAACAGTTTGTTAGCAATCGTGTATGAATGTTTGTTCACTTTCTGGATATAGGCTTTGGTGATTGCCTAAATATTATTCTTAGTCTGAGTGGCATAAAACGTTTGTTCGACACTCGATATTTATTGACTGAAGTGTTTGCTTAATCTTGAATGTTATACTCGTTTTGAGAAAACTCAAATGCTTGCTTTTTCCCAAGCTTAGTTTACTTTAGCATTTGCTTAATTATGAAGAGTATACTCTATTGGAGAGAATTCGAACATTTTCTTGTTCCCTGAGCTTTATTTACTTAAGTGTTTGCTTAGTTTTTGTAGGATCATACACAATTTAAGAGGACATTTGTTTGTCTCCCGAATTACTTTGACTTAAGCGTTTGCTTAGTCTCTTATTTCATTTTGGGGTGAACTTGAACTTGTGCTCGGTTCCCAAGATTTCCATCAAAACTGACAATTAAAAAATATATAAGAATTGTCATTTTATTGAATATTTCAGGTACATGCCTCGTTAAAACCCTCCTTAGGAAAAAATTCAAGTCAATGAAAGAGTACATCGTACCTGCTTTTATAATTAATTGTAATACATTTTGATAAGTGACGTTCCACATTCTCGGTATTAGTTTGTCACTCAGTTCTCCTATTATTTTTAGCTGATATTGATGCACTCAAAAGGAGCAAGAGTGCACACAAAATCTAATTCTTCAATCTACAACTTCAAGTCTCCAAATAAAGGCGCACACATAAATGCACAATATAGAATGATGAAACAAATTTAGAATTGGAAAATGACCTAATAATAATTAAAAACTCAAATTGAAATAACATTATGGAAGAATAAATGAAAGAGATAGAGAAAGAAAGAGCATAAGTGAAGAAGTGAGATAAAGGAAGGAGATAAGTGGAAGTGTCAAAGAATGAAAGAACAAATAAAGGAAGAGATAAGTGAAAGAGTCAGATAATGAAAGGAGAAACATGGACTTAAGGCCCTAGCAGGTAAAACAACCACTTTAAGCCTCGAGGCCTCAAAAATTTTAATACTAATACATTATTATAAAATTAAAAAAAATAATTTTAGAATTATACTAAAAAATAATTTTAATTAAAAATTTAAAATATCTTAACTGACTCTAAGTTTACATTGTTACTTAATTAAAATTAAACTTAAAGTCAGTTAAGATATTTTTAATTAAAAATTATTTTTTAGTATAATTTAAAAATTAAATATTTTTTAATTTTAAAATAATGTATTAGTATTAAATATTTTTAGGCCTTGAGGCCTAAAATAGTTGCTTTACCTACTTGGGCCTCGAGCGCATATTTCTCCTTTCATTATTTGTCTCTTCTACTTATCTCATTTCTTTATTTTCTCTTTCATTCTTTGACTCTTCCATTTATCCCTTTCCTTTATCTCACTTCTTCATTTATCTCCTTCCTTTCTTTATCTCTTTCATTGGTTATTCCATAGTATTATTTCAATTTGAGTTTTTAATTGTCATTAGGCTATTTTCCAATTCTAAATTTTTTTCATCATTCTATAATGTGCATTTATGTATGCGTCTTTATTAAGAAACTTGGAGCTGTAGATTGAGGAATTGAAGTTTGTGTTCACTTTTGTTCCTTTTGAGTGCATCAATATCAGGTAAAAAATAATATGAGATTGATGAATTGATCTCAATTTTTTTTTATTTTCCATTATTGTTTAATTAATTTATGCAGGTTCAAGGAAGAGCATTCAAAATTTAGAATTTATAAATTAAATTTAAAGACTTACCAAATGACAAAATCGAAAGATAGTTAGAGACTTGAGACTTCAAGATAAGATACTACAGTCAAGTTCTTTGTCTTGACAATCAGGTTTTATGTTTTTAACTTAGTCTCGTTTTATATACTTATAAGCTATATCCAGTGTTATATATATTATAGTTTTTAATTTTATATAAAAAATATACAAATATGTCAACTAGAAGATATAAATCAGGTTATTCAAAACTTCAAACAAAAAGAGAAGAGTGGACATTTTGTTGAATCACAAAAAGAGACTATGGATAAATTTATAAAAATAAACAGAAAAAATGAATTAGAAAATACAGGTGAGTCTTCTTTGAATGAAGATGATAACAATATAAATATAGGTGAAGACAACGATAAAGTAGTCAACGAAGATAATAATTTTGATTCTCAAACTCATGACAATAATTATAATTCTCAAACTCATAAAAACGAGAATGAAAATTGTAAGACAAATGATTCTAATATTAAAAATATATATGATCCAAGTCAATAGGAGGATATTGATACGAAGTTAAGAGACTTATTAGTAGAAAATGGCCCTATTAGGATATTTGATATACATTTTCCAAAAGATAAATACTCATGACACTTTTCTGTATCATATTACATCCAAAAATTATCTAATTGAGAGAAACATGAAAGAAGATGACTCATTTACTCTACAGATTTAGATAGAGTCTTTTGTTTTTTTTTTGTAAATTGTTTAATGTTATTGGTTGTACTAGTAAATTAGGTAACAAAGGTAGTAGAGACAGGAGAAATCATAGTGCTAAGTTAAAGAGCCATAAAATAACTTATAAACACATTACTACTAATATGAATGTATGGATTGATCTAGAAATGACATTGTCACAAGATAAAACAATGGATAAACAAGCTTAAGAACAAATAAATAATGATAGAGAACATTGGAAAAAGGTGTTGTTAAGAATTATTGTTGTTATTAAAACCCTTGGTAAAAGTAACTTAGCCTTGCATGGAAAAATGGAGAAGATTTACCAAAAAAGTAAGGAAAACTTTTTAAGTTTGATACAAATGATTATAGAATTTGATCCAATTATGTAAGAACATATTCATCGAATTAAAAATGACGAAATTCATAATCTTTACATAAGACAATATACAAAATGAGTTGATAAATTTGTTAGCAAGTGAAATAAAAACAAAAATTATAAAAAAAATTATGGATGCGAAATACTACTCAATCATACTTGATTGTACTCCAGATATAAGTCATCCATCAAGAACAAATATCTTTTGTATTACGATGTGTGGATATTATATCAACTCCAATACAAGTTAATGAGTATTTTTTAGAATTCTTAAAATTAAATTATACAAGTGAAAAATGTCTTTTTAATGTTATTATAGATGAACTAAAAGTTCTTGGACTTGATATTAATGACCTTAGAGGATAGGGATATGATAATGGGTCTAATATGAAAGGAAAACATCAAGGTGTGCAAAAAATATTTCTTGGTATTAATCCTAGAGTATTTTATACCCGAGGTGGTTGTCATGGTATAAACTTAGTACTTTGTGATATGACTAAATCTTGTTCTAAAGCTACATCTTTCTTTGGAGTGTTACAATATTTTCTTCTTCTACAAAAAGATGGAAAATTTTACAAAATCATAGACATAGTTTAACTCTTAAATCATTGTCACAAACACGTTGGGAAAGTCGTGTTGAAAGTGTGAAAGTTGTAAGATTTCAAGATCCACAAATAAGAGATGTTTTATTTGAATTAGTTGAAACTAATGATGATCCTAAATAAAAAGTGAAGCTGAGTGTTTAGCAACTTATGAACTTGAAAATTTTGAATTCTTGTTAGGCATTACTATTTAATATGATATATTATTTGCTTTATTTACAATCAAAAGATATGTGTATCAATATGACTATTGAGCAATTAAAAGGTCTTCTTTCTTTCTTTGAAACCTATATAGAAAATGGATTTGAAAATGCATTTATTTATTTCTACAAATGAAATTGCATTGCTTCTGTTATAGAAAAAATAGATTTGAAAATGCATTTATTTATTTATGCCAAAGAAATTGTTTCTGTTATAGAGAAAATGGATTTGAAAATGCATTTATTTCTGTCAAAAAAATTGCTTCTGAAATAGATGTAGAGCCTAAGTTTCGTGCAAAATGAATAAGTAGTAACAAAAAAATTGATGAAAATATTGAGAATGAAGTTATGAAATCATCTCAAGAGTCATTTAGAATTGATTATATTTTATATATTACAGATAAAGCAATTACCACACTCCAAAATAGATTTGAACAATTTAAAATATATGAAGATATTTTGGGCTTTTTATTTAGTGTCAAAAAATTAAAGTCATTGGGTTGTGTACTTTTGAAGGAAAAATGCTTAAACCTTAAAAAGTATTTGAAACATGACAATTTGTTGGATCTTGACGACTTAGATTTATTTTTAGAATTAAATATCTTAAAGGAGATTATAGGATTGGAAAATTATAAACCAATTGACATTCTTAATTATATAAATAGAATAAATTCTTTTCCAAATGCATATATAACATATAGAATAATGTTAACAATTTTAGTATCAATTGCTTCAGCTGAAAGAAAATCTTCAAAACTTAAACTAATAAAATTTTATTTAAGATCAATAATGTCTCAAATATTAAACATATTAGCATTATTGTCTGTTGAAAAAAATATTTTAAATGAAATTAATTATGATAATTTAATACATAATTTTACATCACAAAAAGCTCGAACAATAAATGTTATATAAAAATATCATAATTTTAATTATGTTATTAATTTAGAAAAGGTCTCACTTTTTTAATTCGTTTCATATCCTCTAAAGTTTTGAGTCGACACTAGAACCATGAAATTTTTAGTTTTGTATTCCTTATATTATAAAATATGGCTCTTCGAGAAACTTAGAAGATAGCTGTAGTGAGAGATCAAATGAGTCTAGTTGGTAGAAAGACCTTAGGAGAGTGTATGGGGTAGGTTTGGGAAGTTTGTGGTTCCACAAAAATACAAAGTCGGTTCTTGGTTCAGGGATAAAGATATCATTTTAGGAGGATAAGTGGTTGGGTCAGGGGAGCATAAAAAATAGATACCCTAGAGTGTATGCAAACTTATGCATGAAAGATGCTAAAGTGGGTATGGCAGGATTGTGGTGCGAAAACTTGTGGGAATGGAAACTAAGTTGGAGGAGAAATTGGTTTGAATGGGAAAAACCAATAGTTCAGGATTTTTATCAAGAATTAGAATCTAGTAAGCCAAAGAAGGATTTAGATGATAATTGGTTTTGGTTGGGAGATAGAAATGGAAGTTACACATTTAAGTTAGCATACAACAAGATTAGGAATGATATGAGAGGGAATGATGATAAATTGTTCTAATACTTTGGACAGCAAAGGCACTGGCATCTGTACAATTTTTTTCTTGGAGAGTGTTGTTAGACAAGTTACAACAATTGAAAACTTGGTTAAAGTAGGTATTCAGGGCATCAATACCATGTGTGTATTTTTCCAGAACCAAGAGGAGACTATTAGTCATCTTTTGTTTACATGTCAAAAGGTTAGCAAAATCTGGTATATGCTGCGAGCCTGACCCTATGTGATTCTTGGTTTGGGGTTCATTCTGTTCACCATTACTTGCCAAAGGAACACTTCCTTAGTTTTGAGATTCCTTTCTTAAATGCTAAATGTAATTTGATGTGGAAAGTAGTTTGGATGGGCTTGGTATGAAATATTTGGAAGGCTAGGAATAATGTTCTGTTTAGGAATAAAATTTTTGATGTTGAGAAGGTATATGTGGCACCTCAGATTAATACATGGAATTGGATTCATAGGAAGTATGGGAGGGTAAATTTTTCGTATTTGGATTGGTGTTTGAATCCTACAATGTGCTTAATGTCTATTAAATACTGTTGGTGCAGGGATTTAATTTCTTTTGTATCTTCCAACATGTATCAGGCTTATAGCCCAAATTGTTTTAAAAATGTATTGCAGAGTTATGGCCTGGAAGCTGACGAAGTTGCTAGGGGCAGGTTCACAACCACATCTAAACAATAGGAAAAACAAATTGTTATCTCATAAGTTGGAGTGTGCTTTCGATACTACATCAGTGAACTTTGGTTTTTTGTCCAATTCATGCTATCTGTATTGTCCATGTTTTTTTGTACAAATGGTTGGTGTAAGTATGTGTACAAAATGTAATTAATAATAAAATATAATCAATATATGTGATAGTCACTAGTACAAAATAGACATTTAACGTCTACGTTCAATGACGGTTAAAACAAAAAACGACGTTGTCAAAAATGTGGTGGCATTTTTGTAAATAAATGAACAATCATGACGTCGGTTATCCAAAAAATGACGTTGTTTTGTCACCATAACGTCAGTTAAAGGAAAAAACCACCATTGAATTCCCACTTAAGACATGAAAATTCAAAAAATTAAAATTTTAAAATGGCGCTGAAGCACCACGTCGGTTAGGAGCTACTAACCGACGTGGTGTTGTCTCACATGATGTCGGTTTTGACCACTTAACCGACGTCATGGTGACTATGTTGCTAAAATGAACTGAGGGGGTAAAATTAGGATATGCACAACGTCGGTTATGGGCTCTTAACTGACGTGGTGCATCACCCGGTTCTGGGCTCCTAACCGACGTTGTTAATTACCTGAAATCAATTTGGGGATTTCAGGTGATGCACCACGTCGGTTAGAAGCCCAGAACCGACGTGGTGCTCCCAGTTTTACCCCACTAGCGCATTTTCACTTTCACTTTTATGCTTCCTCTACTGTTCGCGCCTTCTTCCTGCACTTTTTTCAGTGACTTTCTTCTTCATTTTCAACCTCCATTTCGTCCTCATTCAACTCCATTTCACTCTTTCTCCATCATAAAGGTTGGTAGCTTTATTTTGACCATTCCATTTTCATTTTCAATCTCGGTTTGATGTGGTTTTCGTTTGAAGCTTTGAGTTCTCTTTTTCTCCTCCATTTTCGTTTCATTTCAGTGGTTTTGTTAGTTTATTGACTATTTGTTTGCGTTTTGTGATTTTGGTAGTGGTTGTTTGTCTGCTTTTGGGTTTGCTTGTCTTCTCTGTTTTGGTTCACCACTGCTTCTCGGTTTTGGGTCACCACTGCTTCTCGATTTTAGGTCACCACTGCTCTTCAAGAGATATGTTCTTTATCAGCTTTGAAGTAGAAAATTAGAATGGTTATTTGGATTTAAATGGTTATCTATATGATTAGAATGCTTGTTTGGATTGCTTGTATGATTGGAATGCTTGTATAGTTTGAATGCTTAAATGCCCTTTGTGTATAGTTTAATATATAAGAAACATGTTTGGGTATTGAGTCCGGGGATGTTCGATCCCCGACAATTTGTATTTAATCTTCTTTATTTAGGGTTTTATCTGAAAATCATTCACTACTCGTAGTGATGGATCGAAGTTGGATAAATACAAGCCGAATAAGCGATGTTTATGAGAAAGGTGTTGAAGATTTTTTTGAATTTGCTAAACGGAATAGAGCAGGAAGAAATGGAAGATATTATTGTCCGTGTGTGAATTGTGTGAATTTAAAAGGACTGGATATTGAGTTGATACGAGAGCATGTTCTTTGTGATGGTTTCTTGAAGAATTATACAACGTGGACTTGGCACGGTGAAGTTCTAGACTTACCATATGCATCTGAGCAAGATCAATGTGAACATTCTAAGCTATATTCTGAAGATTGCATGGATGACATGATTCGTGATATTGGAGGAGAGAGTGTCCACCAAGCCCATGTGTTTGATTCTTTGAGAGATGATTCAAGAAAAGAATTGTATCCCGGTTGTTCAAGTTTCTCACGTTTGTCAGCAGTATTACGGTTATTTAATATGAAGGCAAGAAATGAGTGGACTGATAAAAGCTTTACTGAGTTACTTGAATTTTTGCATGAAATACTTCCTGAAGGTAGTACATTGTCGACCAGTCACTATGAGGCCAAGAAGATATTGTGTCCAATGGGTTTGGAGTACCGAAAAATACATGCTTGTCCAAATGATTGTATACTGTACCGAAAAAAATATGAAGGATTGCATGAGTGTCCCAAATGCGGAGTATCAAGATACAAAGTAAAGGATGATGATGGTGATGAAGATGACATGAAAAAGGGTCCTCCTGCCAAGGTATTGTGGTATCTTCCAATTATACCACATTTAAGACGTTTTTTGGCCAATGTTAACAATGCAAAGAACTTGACATGACATTCAAGTGGAAGAAAATGTGATGGATTGTTACGACATGCTGCCGATTCACCACAATGGAAGAAAATCGAGTCTTTGTATCCTGAGTTTGGAAGTGATCCAAGAAATCTCAGACTTGGTCTTGCAACTGATGGAATGAATCCGTACGGTAATTTAAGTAGCAAACATAGTTTGTGGCCTGTTTTGCTAATTATTTATAATTTTCCGTATTGGTTGTGCATGAAGAGAAAAATATATGATGTTGTCTATGATGATATCAGGACCAAGGCAACTGGGAAATGACATAGATGTTTATTTATGTCCTTTGATAGAGGACTTGAGATTGTTACGCCCTTAACTGGTGACGAAGTGTATAACCTAGTGAACAAGGCCGAAGTCACTTATGGAAAAACTATCAAGCATAGTGGTGTGAAAAACATATGGAAGAAGAAATCCATATTCTTTGAACTTCCATATTGGTCGAAGTTAGATGTTAAACATTGTATAAATGTCATGCATGTGGAAGAGAATGTTTGTGATAGTATAATTGGGACATTGCTAAATATTAAAGGAAAGACAAAAAATGGAATTAATGCTCGTAAGGACCTGGTCGAGATGGGTGTTCGATTTGAGTTACAGCCCCAACCTCATGGTCAATGAATGTACTTGCCACCAGCATGTCATACTTTGTCAAAATCTGAAAAGATCAGTTTTTGTGGGTGTTTGCGAGGAGTTAAAGTACCACAAGGATACTCTTCAAATTTCAAAAGTCTCGTCTCAATGGAAGAGTTGAGACATGAGATTAGAAGAGAATTGGAGGAGTTATCACAGCAGCACACTCCTTTGCAAGAAGGTGTAGTACTACCTACACGAGGCAAAGCTAGCACAAAAGGGAGTTGTGCTACTGAGGACGAGGAGGAGGAAGACACACTCGTTGTTGATACATCATATCGGTGTAAATTATTTGCTGGCGATCCTCCTCGATTGGTGGCCATTGGGAGTGTGTTTGCCACGTCTTCAACGCTCCATACTGTGCCACTTGGAGATGATTTTTCTAGAGTTGTCGTCGAAGAGGTTAGAGAGGCAGATGCCGAGGTGCCAGTGCCCACATCAGAGGTTCGATTAGTGGGAGAGGCACTTGATACCTTTATTGCGTGGCCTTCACGTCTCTTACAGCCTATTTCTAGAAGGACTCAAGTATTGTGATTTGCCTTAATTTTATATAAAATTCTCAGTTAATGTTAATTAACTCGTTTTGTTTATGTGTTACAGGACCAAGGGAGTAAAGGGAAATCACCAGCTCATGATTTAAGCCCTAGGTCTACACCAGCTGAGTCAAAAGTGAATCTACTTCAAGAGTTGACTCGTGTATTGCACGAGTTATTTAATTGTCCTGCTCGTTATTATGATAATAATAATAATAATAATAATAATAATAATAATGACAATGACAATAATAATAATCATAATAATAATAATGACAATAACAATAATAACAATTATTATTATTTTTATTAAAATATTAAAAATAAATGTAATTGTAATTGTAATAGTGACCAGTAAAATAGTGACTGACGCGTTTGGCCACTAAATCGATCATTGTTTTAATCAGTGACCGATTTTGGTCATTTAATGACCGATTTTTTTGTCACTATTAGTGATTTTTCTAGTAGTGCTTTGCAAAACCCTGTTGTGCCCTCTAATTCTTTTTTAACCCCCTTCTTTTCGTCTTTCTTTTTCCTCTCTTGTTCTTTATTTCACTATGGGAGAAGAGCAATCCATCCATAACTTTCTTTATCTACACTCAAATGAAAATCTCGCAACTACTTTAGTGTCACCCGTTCTTAACTCGACTAATTATCACTCATGGAGTATATTTATGATCACAACCCTAAGTGTAAATAATAAGGTAGAGTTCATCTATGGAAATCCACCCAGCCACTCAAGGTTGATGTTAATTTTTCTGCCTGAAACCACTGCAATAGTATGGTCGTTTCTTGGATCAGTCATTCGATTTATATCCCCATTTAGCGTAGTATCATTTGGATGGGCATGATTGCAAAGATTTGGAATGATCTCAATATTAGGTTTTTTCAAGGTGATCTCCTATGCATCTCAGATTTGCAAATGGAAGCAACTTCTTTAAATCAAGGTGTTTGATAATCATTATTTTACAAAATTGAGAATCATTTGGGATAAGTTGAATTTTCTTTTACCATATCCTATTTTCACTTGCCAAAATAAATGTTTTTTCCTTAGTCTTTAACAATTGTTTAATGGAAACATGAGAACGAGGCAATGTCGTTTATGCAAAGGCTTAATGACCAATACAACAACATCAAATCTAATGTCCTTCTTATGGACCTGATTCCACTGACCACAAAACTTGATAATAATAGTTTTGTTGTCAATCTTAAGAATGTGATATGAATGTCAATCAAACTACTCCGTCTTTCACTTATTCTTACTATGGGAGAAGCGGTCACACTGAAGTAGTTTGTTACTGAAAACAAGGTTGTCCATCCAATCAAGATGGCAAGAATTTCAAGAATACCAGTAGTAAGAAAATCTACACACATTGTGAGAGAAATGATCATACTATTGAATTTTGTTACCGTAAGCATGGATATCCACTAGGCAACAAGTTTTACAATGGGAAAACTCCTCAAACCAATTTTGTTTATGTGCAAGAAGGTTGCATTCCTAATAAAGATTAACAAAGTGAAAATTGTGATATCCGTATCACTTCTTTTCAACACCAAACTCTCATGAATCTTATGTGGCAAGCCAATCAAATACAAGTGAATCAAGTAATATCCACCAATTCTAGACCACCACAAGTAATATCTGCTCTTTTTTAACGATTCAGGTTCTTACAAAATAACTGGATTATTGATTCTAGAGCCATTGATCATGTGTGTGCCTCATTGTCTGCCTTTTCTTCTTCTCAACCCATTAAATTTGTCTTGGTTAAGCTTCCTAATGGATAATATGTTTTGACTACTCAATAGTTCAATGATAAAGTTTATCTCACTAATAGTTTGTACATACCCATATTTTCTTTCAATCTTATTTCTATATCTAAGCTCATCTTCACTGCAAAATGCAGTTTCTCTATTTTCTGTTTTAGTTAGTTATTTTTTTTTGTATATATATATACTTTGTTTTCTTTGTATCAATAACACAAAAACAAATTTCAATCTCTTGTTCCATTCCTCTCTCTCTCTCACGCTCATTTTCTTTCCCTGGTTCTTTTCCTCTTGTAATGTCATGACTGAAAGAAATGTTATGTGTTTCATATCAGGAGAACCTGATACATTCATCTTGTTAGTTGTGTATTGCATAAGTGTTGTGTTGTGCTTGGTGTGTCGATTCATGTTAGCAAGATGTGAATATTGTGGTTGGAAGGATGATGATGTAATAGAGTCAAATGTTACATACAACTCAATAATTGTTTGATTGAAGTGAATTTGAATCACATATGTTGATGATTGTTTGAATGCCTTTATCATCCCTTAACTCTACGAGAGTGTAGCTGCTTACATATTCTCATTCCTTGATCTATGGTCTTTCTTTTATCTCTCTCATATTCCTCAATATAAATTCTTGATCTATCTCTTATATTATTAGTTTATCTTTTATATATTCTTATATATTTTTCATTGTACAACATTTTTTTTATTCATCAATGTATTGTATCTTTTTCTCTTATATTCTTCAATAGACAATCTCTCTCATAATCCTCAATCTACAATATCTCTCTCATTCATTGCTTTATAGTCTCTATTATAGTTCTCTCATTCCTTGATATACTCTCCATCTATGTCTCTATCTCTCTCTTATATTTTTCAATATACAATCTCTCTTGTTCCTTGATGTATAATCTCTCCATTATATTCTTCAATATACAATCTCTCTCATATTCCTTGATGTGTAATTTTTTTATTAGTATTTATATATTCATCCTTTTTATTAATAATAAATATATCCAGGTTATGTTCGATAAGTTTGTTAGGAAAAGAAAGCGAGGAAAAATTCAACTACCTAATAATTAAAAGAAAATGAAAAGTCTTTTTTTGGTTGTCTTATTTGAGATGTTTAAAATTACAACACAGTCTAGATGCATTGCTTATTGAAAAAAAAAATGATTGTGACAACATAACAAGAACATTGATGGATCTTGAAAAAAATACAAAAGATAATATAAACTCTAGATTTGATCTTATCTATATGAGTATACATTCAAAACTTCATGCAACCACAATGGAAAAAAGAAAATTCACATTTTCATATGTATGTTATCCAATTTTATCTCAAAGAAAAACATGCATTTTTGTCAATTTCTAGTTGCTTTAAAGGTTCCATATTGTGGTTATTCATCCAATATTCTTCAATGTATAGACATCTAAGAAGAATAAATATATGGGATAAAATTTCATGACTCTCATGTATTTCTATCCGTCTTTTAATTTGTGGTGTTTTTCAAAATAAAGTTTGTGAGTCCTAATTTTTTTTAGAGAGTTATGCTTTAAAACATTGAGTTTAGACACTTATACTTGTTAGAAAAAAAACATAGTTTTAACCTTGTGTAAGTTGGAGAAAATATTCCTCCTTCATTTTTTGACACAATGGTCCATTTATTCATTCACCTGGTAGATGAGGCAAAGATTATCGATCTCGTGCAATATCGTTGAATGTATCCAATTGAAAGGTACTATCGTAGACTTAAATCATATGTAAGAAATAAAGCTCGTCTATAAGGATGTATCACTGAAGCTTGTATTGCACAAGAGTATGTATTTTTTTGTTCGAGACATTTGGATGGATATTTACCATATTTTTTTAAGAAAAAAATCAATAAAAATAGGTTAAATTACTTTAACCTTATATATATTTTAGGAATGAACTTTAATGAGGTCGATATTTTATAACTTTCAAATAATTGATTCATTTTGACTCGATGCAAGAACATCACCATTTACCAACACATATTCTATCATATGTATTAGTATTATAAGTATGTTCTTGATTATGAGATATCTTCTAATTGCAAGATTAATTATGTATATAGTATAGAATGATTGAGTTGACAATATTGAAATTTATAAGTGTGGATTTTGAAGCACATACTAAAATACCCTACAACGAGAAAGAAGATTTGCATAATCACTTTAACTCAAAAGAGAAAAATACTAAAGTATAAAATCAAATAGAAGATAACTTGCAAAGTTTTATTTGATGTCAAAATGTTTATAACGATGAGCCAACAAATATTTACACTCAACTAAAACATAAATCTAGAAAATGTATTAAAAGTTGTATATTCTATAAGAATAAGAAATAGAAGACAATGAATGTCTGTGAAATTAATAAGTTAGTAAAATGTTTATGGTTTGCAACAAATTTATACAACTTGTAGAAAATATGGTAGTTTACATATGGCAAGAGTATTATGGATGTATGTATGTGAACTTAATATTTGTGTATACAATAATGACAAAGGTAAAAAAATCTTTTGCACATAACTTATTGTATTTTTTATATTGATAAATTCTTTAAAAATGATTGTTAATTGTATCTACGGGTATAGTAATACAAGATTCAATCATGCACTTGTGTACAAAAGAGTAACAAATTATATAAATGATTGGTAAAATTGAATTAATTTAAATATACTTTATGATGATTTATGGTACAGTAAATATTCAATTATTAATTGTAATAATTTTAAATTTATTGAATAATGTCTTCAAAGACCTATAGATATTGGATTGATCTAATAGAGAATACTCACTAAACACTTTTTACTTAGTGGTTGCCCACTATACTTCTAAAAGCTCTTATTAACTTGACATTAGAAGAATCTTTCGTAAATGCTCTTATTAACTTGACATTAGAAGAATCTTTTATAAATAGAACCCTATTCAGTCTTTCTTTAACGCAACTCGCTTAATCAAAACCACTTTTTATCATTTCGGAAAGCTCCAACTCAATTTTTTTTTTGAAATATAAATAAGACCACCCTCCTACTTTCTTAAACTTTTCACAAAACAATGTTTATCTTTTCTTGTCGGTAATAGTTTTTTGTTTAGATTTTTACTTTTCTTCATTCAAAGCTTCCTTAACTCTTTTTTCTCTATTTTTTTTTTCTCTTTTTGAATCTTGATGCCTCTCTTCTTGAATTCTTTTTCTCGTTCCTCTCCCACTTTTTCTCATCTCACTATCTCATGTTTTCTTTTCTTTTATTTTGTGGTGTACATAAGTTCTCATGTCTCCAATCTTCCGCCACGTAAAAACTTAATTAGATTTTTAGTTTGTTATAAATTTAAAAATTTTAATTAAGCTCTTATTATATATTTTTTTTTCTATCGAGTATTCAAAAATTTATTTTAAGTTGGTATTTTTTATTAAATATATATTATAACTATAAAATGATAAATGGCTTTTATAGTTTTTATTGAAAAATATTACATAAGAAAGTTATCATACTTCTTTATGCTTTCCATATTATCCTTAGAACGATAAAAAAATCATTGTTGTCCTTATTGATGTAAGTAACAACGATAGTCTTTCAATGAAAATTATTTATTATTTTATTTTAATTATAAAACATCATATTAATTACATTATATTTCTTGACATAGAGTGAACAAAACTATGGAACAATATAATAATCATGTCACTTCATTAAGAAGAAAGTAATTAAAAATTATAAATATTGTAAATACTCACTTAAAAACATAGTTAAACTTTTAATACTTAAATGCCATGCTACAATGTTAAAAGAGAGACGTAGCGGTTTAACATTTTCCTCACTCTGCTACTAGTGCACTGTTTATGTTATGTCACTCGTTTGCTTTAAAGCAATGAAAAGAGAGAAGAAGATAAGAAAATCAAAGCATCCTTAATATTTTATTACACAATCCAACTTCAACGGGGTAAGCAAAACATAACCTTGGACAACTCAAAACACAAAAAGAACCCCATCTCTCATATGGCCTCTACCAACTCCACCACTTCCTCCACCACATTCTCCACCGAAACCTTCTTGTTGGCGACGAAGCACCTGTCACGAATCTCCCCTGAACCCTGACGACTGGTTATGACGTCGATCTGGCTCACCTTCACAAACGCATCCGTGAAACTATCGAAGAACTCGTTCTGGTTGGAGGCGAACAGGTTCACGATCTCCTTCGTCTTGGGGTGGCTGGCGAGGTCCTGGTCCGAGGTAAACACACCCTGCTGGTTCAGCAGGTTGATGTAGTACATGTTGTCGAACTTGGTCGGGGTGCGCGCGTCCAGGTCCACGGTGTTGGGTGAAGCGGACGAGGGACACGTTGCCACGAGCTTGTTCTTGAAGCTGGGGTCGATGGGTGGGTTAGACTCGATGGTTCTGTTGGCCAGAGAGGAGCAGTGAGCCCTTCCGTAGGTGTGGGCGCCGGAGAGGGCGACAACGTCGGTGGCGTCGAAGTTTCGCTTGCTGAAGGCTCCCAGGAGCTGGTCGGTTCGGAAGAATGGCGGCGGGAGGTTGTTGGGTCCGTTTAGGTCAAACTTAAAGCTGTCTTTCCTTCCCAGGGGCACATCGAAATCTGGGCCTCCCAACTGTAAGAAAAGAGAAGAAATGAATGTTCTTGTTCATTGTGAAAGGGATAGAAAAAAGAAAGAAAATGAAAACATGGTGTAATAATGGTGAAAAAATAGTGAATGAAAATTACTTGGCGAACAGCTTCACGTGCTGCAACAACAAGGATGTCGGCACAAGAAACAACTGGCAGACACTGCTTGTAAATGAGACTTCGAAGGTCTTCAATGGCTTGAAGGGCCTCTGGCCTTATACCAACGTTAGCAGGGTGGCTCTTTTCATCTTTTCCATCGGGTGCATTCAACAATATAGACGCGTCACAACCCTGGTTCAGTCCAAATCAACCATATTGGTCAAGATAGTGTAAATTTGTTTTATTTTACATTATTAATTAATTACGGATAATGACATGTATAACTTTTATATAGTTATTGTAATAAATTTATTATACATGTCGATTTCTGATTAGATTATACATACTGTGGAGTTTTTTTTATATATTAGAAATCATTCTCTGGATCCCTTATATGTTGAAAATGAAAAGAGAAAAATAAAGTTGTGACTTAAATAAGTCTCAACAACTTTAAGGGTTTTTTTATTTATTGATCAAAGAAAGAATACATTATGCAATTTTTTTATGCATTAAAAAATGTGACTTTTAGAGTCAAAAGTTTGAACAGATGGGCAACCATGAGAGTGTTTTTATGATCTAGTATCTTAAACTAAAAAACTAAAGATTGATTAAGTAGATTACAACTAAACCATGTGATAATCTTTTCTAGAAACCTAGTGTGATTCATGACAATAAGTATAAGGTCAAAGATTGAGATTTGTCATGAAACTTTTGTTTATGAAATTAGTTGAAACTTTATGAAAGAAGAAATAGAGATGGAAGTTATGATTTGTCTGAAGTCTTACATTAGCAAAGCAGTCATGGAAGAAGAGTCGAAGTATGCCAGGAGCTAATCCACTGTCCTTCTTGAAGGATTTCTGCAAACTATTCCTTATAATCCTTTCGAGATTGGGACATTCTAAAGGAAAATAGTAATTCCATGATAGTCCAGGGACAAGGGGAGGTTTTTTTCCTAATGTCCTAGAGGAGACAAGGGTTTGAGAAGCCAATAGAAGGGAAGAAACCAAAAGCAATGAGTGAAACAAAGAACTAACCCTAGCCATGTTTGTTTGATTTGATAACTAGGAGTGAGTTGAGATAAGCAAAAGTTGGAGTTATTTATAGACTGATCAACTCACTTACTTCGAGTTCTTTCCCACCCACTAGTGTAGTTTACGTAATATTTAAAACGTGGTTCAATTTTTTTCTTTTCTTTTTTTGTTGAGATTTGGAATTAGGGCAACATTCAAAAGATGACAGCGGTGAGTATAAGAATAATAAAAAAAACTCGTTTCACGAGTACATTGCATGTGAAAAGAAAAATTAAATAAACGTTATGAGAGACTAAACAAAAGGCTATGAAAAGTTAAAGACAAACATGAAGAGATAGTTTTAGTTATACCTAATTATAGTTGTCTTGTCCATACACTATCTTTAGAAACATAATATATTAATGCTAATAAAGTACTAGTAATTAAAGTCAAAAAAATACTGCAAGCTAATTTTCTTAAAAATTATATGCTAAGTAGGTATTAATATGATCAAACATAATAAGTTCTGTTTGTAACACGCTTGCAAACCCAATAATAAAAAACACTTACACCAACTAAATTATTATAATTATTGCTTCTTACAGTAATAATCAATAATTCTACACATACAAGTATATATCAAATTAAAACTTATGTTATTGTGAGAAACGAACAATACATAAGAAAAGTTAATTATATAATATAATAATTCAAATTAAAAGATAACTATACATAATTAATTTAAGTTGTTACATGAAGACCACAACTAGTAATTTCTAATTTTAATAATTTATATACGGATTAGATTTATAGTTTTTATTTCTTTATAATAATAAAATGTATATGTAAGGGTATCTGATAATAATAACAATAAAATAATAGATAAGAGAGTAACTAATATCAATAAAACAGTAGATAAGGGAGTAACTGAATAATATTTCTGAGTGTATTCGAGTCTGTAATTGAAAATAACAGTGGAACAAATATGAAATAAAACAGTAACAGAATTTTCTCTTCTAGCTTTCGAGAGGTCAGACTCTTCCTATTCACTCCACTATCCAATTATCTTCCGCTTCCTCTCTTTCCAACCCTATATTTATAACAACTCAGCTTCACCTCTAATTAACTCCCTTATTTAATGACTTTTATTTTTATTTTTTTTTTCATATTCCTCCTCTAAAATGTAAATTTGAAGGGTCTGATATTTCCATTTTTTGTCCTTGCACTTAGTTAGTAATCGAGTATGTAACAATACCTCCCTTGGATATTCACCTTGTCCTTAAGGTGAAAGTGGGAAAACACAATCTTGATCTTCGCAGCTAACTCCCATGAATTTTCAAAATCTGGTAAATGTTGTCATTTAACTAAGATTAAGTTCTCCCTTGTCATTTTTCCTGCTGTCCAGTATTTGTTTTGGTTGTACTAACAGTTCTACTTTGGCAAACAAGTCTTGTAGCAGGGGTTGAGATGATGTAAAAGGGTCTAACACTCCTTTTAAGCAAGGAGACATGAAAGACAGGGTGAATCTTAGCAGTTTTTGGTAACTGTAACTTGTATACAACACCCCCAATCCTTTCTAAAACTTCAAATGTACCAAAAAATCCAGCAACTAGCTTTTGATTAGTCCCAGCTACTAGGAATTGCATCTGACAGGGATGGAGTTTTAAGTGCACAAATTCTCCTACCTCAAATACAACATCTCTTCTTTTCATATGTGCAGACTGCCTCATTATATTTTGAGCTATGTTTAATTGAAATTGCAACTCATCTAGGACCTGGTTGTGTTATGCCATCATCAACCGAACATCCTCCACCACAGATTCCAATCCACCCCTTAACAGAGGAGGTGGTTCTCTACTGTATAAGGCCTTGAATGAAGTCATGCGAATTGAACCGTGATAATTCGTATTATACCAAAACTCAGCCCAAGGTAGCCAAGTCAACCACTACTTTGATTTGGAGCCTGTCAAACATCTCAAATAAGTTTCTAAGCACTTGTTAACGGCTTCCGTCTGACCGCCGTCAGATTGAGGGTGGTAAGCAGAGGACATCTTCAATGTAGTACCGGCTTGCTTAAATAGTTCCGACCAGAATGAGCTCATAAAAATCTTATCCATATCTGAGACTATAGAAGATGGGAAACCATGGAGACGGACCACTTCTTTGATGAAGAAAGCAGCGATGTCTTTTGTTGTGAATGGATAAGCAGTGATTTCTGAGTTCTCCTTCAACAGAATGGTATGATCATGTGGTCTAAACGAAGGCATCCCAGAAGGTTCTTGAAAAATATCATATTAAATTGTTGCAATAATTCCAGAGTCTCAGTTGTAATAGGAGAAGTAATGTTAGCCATCAGAGCATAATAGAGGAGTCACCAAGAAACCCTCCTCATTATTTTTCAATGCGGTGTAAAGTCATCTTTCCTTATGCACTGCTTCTACTGAGGCTAGGGTCCCCCTGTAGTGTTACTCGGGACTCATTAGACATCCAGCTCAGTGTCAACCGCTAATAGTCACCTTCAAATTTGCCTAGGCTTGCCACTCACCCAACACCAAGTACCACCTCTGACTGCCCAAGCTCTATGACAAGGAAGTTCGCAACTATCGAAACACCTTGCACTATCAGTTTGACATTTTTGCAGCCTCCAACTCCTGGTTCAATAGCGCCATTCTCAACCTCAACTTGAAATGGCCGCATCGGACTCGGTGGTAAACTTAGGGAGGAGACGATGTGAGTGGAAAGAAAATTGGCCTCCACCCCTGAATCCACCAACACAATCACCTCTGAGCCCTGGATCGTACCTTAAATGTGTGATGAGATGTGAACCCTCAATAACTGAAAGATGAAAGATGAAGAAACAGAGTTTGTAGATTAAGAGTAGAGGGTTCCTCTGTGATTTCTTCAGGTGCTGGTTCAAGCTCCTCCTCTTTGTCAGTATCTAATAGCACCAAGTGTTGATGGCGGTGTTGACACGTGTGGGATGGATTCCACTTCTCCCCACACTTGTAACATAGATCCTTGTATTTTGCCTACTTGTTGAAACTCATCCACCACTTCAACTATATCATCCTTGTCAATGCCCCAACAATTCTTTAGGAAATGAAAGTTAAAACCATCAAACCCAGGACTCTTTGCACTCCTACATTGATTGACTACATTTATTTTTGCCTCATCTATATATCTTGTCAACAATTTGTTATCATCCTGAGATAATGCCGAAAACTTAATTTTATTTAGGTTAATAAGATTACAATCATTCGCATTGAACCTATAACCAAAACACTTTTGTACTTTATGTTTTACCTCACACGAGTTGTCACACCATCTTCCTTGGATATCAACGTGTTTTAGTTTATTTTTCATTCGTCTCCATCTTATTCTTGAGTGAAAGTATTTATACTTAATATTACCCTATTCAACAACTTACTACGTCTTTCAGTTTAGGATAGACAACTCTCTGCTCGCTACCAGTTTCAGATCACTAAGTAGTCTCACACGCTTAATCCTCATACTCTCTTGAAGGTTATTTTCATCATCCAAGTTTTCTAACTCACTTATCCTCCTCACAGTTTCCATCTTATTTATCTTTGTAATCTTAGAAACCTCCTTGTTCCATGATTTTATATCACCTTTCAAAGTTTTTCAATTTCTGCTTCAAGACTACCATAGAACTGCTAGTTTTAGAATATGAATTCCACCAAGATTTTACCCGTTCCTTAAACCCTTGGAAAGAACTCCAAACATTCAATGTTTTGAAGGGTTTCAGATCTCATTCAATTGGTATAAAAGCACAATGATTGTATACTTCTATAGTCTAAGTGTATTGCTTACACTTCGGCCACCTTTCTATCCATTCCAGAGTTACAAGGATTCTATCAATTCTATTCTTGGACACCCATTAGGTTTATACTATATATATTTTCTAATGCAACATCAAAGAGCTCAGTATTTTTGATGAAATTATCGAATTCTTTCATTAGTTCTCCTACCTAAATTTACCCCTTTCCTCTCATTAGTTCTCCTAACAATGTTGAAGTTACCTACTACACACCAAAGTTTGCATATATATCTTGTTGTTTTAGTTTTTGGATTTCTTCCCACATTACCACTTTCTCATTGATATGAAAAAATGAATAAACAATTAGCATAATGATTAGTATGTTGTCATTCTTATTGTTCCCCTTGAACATACCTACCACTGTTATAAACCCTTGACCAGTTATGTATTTCTCACACTTAAAATTGTGCCACACAGTTAAGATACCACCTAAAGCATTCTGTCTCCTTATGAAACCACTTTATATCATTGTCTCCTAGAAGTTATATCATCTTTCCTTCTGTATGTTTTGTAATTTCATTTCTCGAATACACATTATATTCACATTTTCCTCCTATACAATTTCCCTCATGTGCTTCCATTTTATCTGGGCTACTTAGACCCCTAATGTTTAAGCTTATGATTTTCATTGACAAATATTCCTCCCCCTACCTTTCTCGTATTCTTCATATTCTTATCTCTTTCCTCAAACTCCTTAACCTTTCTCATAATTTCGTCCTCTTCTCCAAATAGGATTACCCCTTTTTCTCTCAGCTAATTCCTAAAGATTGATCCTTTCTTTACTACCGTTCCTTTCCCAAAATAATCTATTGCAATTAGAAATGTCCGCATTAGACAATGAGTTGCAGAGGATTTGAATGGCTAACCTCGTATTCTTTCATTGAGCTGCCCTGTTTCCTTTTTTATGCGTGTAGACCACATTTTTTAGACTAAACTTACTCAATTCCTCCATCCAAAACGTTTTGCGCTCTAAAAATATTGTTAGGTCTACCGTGTCCTGTTTAGGATACTGATATACCGTTAACCAACCTTTTTCTTAAAATAAGATGTAATTTTTTTAGATTTGTTTAAATGGGTAACTTTTTTTTTTTTCCAAAAGTGGATAAGTCGTATTTGAAGTAATGACTTTAGAATAGAAAAATCTTGTACCCAAACACAACTTCTGTTTCAAAGTAATTTTTTTTAACTAAAATCACAATACATATCACGACTTCAATATGAAATTCTTTAATTGAAGTCACATATGTAGCACATCATAGATATGAAGGCTTCAGTTAATTGAAGTCGTGCAATTTATAATGACGATCACAATTAAAAAAAAAAAAATTGAAGTGAAGTTATGTCCATTGACAATTTTTTTATTTTAAAATCATCATCCCGGACACAACTTATTTATTTTCATAATAAAAATAAATTTACTCATTTCAATAAATTTTGAAATGAAATTATATTAAATCCATAATCATGTGATACAATAACGAAGAATAGTTATTAATATAAATTCAAAAGTAAAATTCACTATTAAAGTAATTTTTTATTCAGAGTACCTCATATATAATGATTACAGACTTAATTGCATTTCTAATATATTATTTGTTATTTTATTCATTTTAATCTTATAATTCAAAAAGAAATTTGATTACATTTCACAATTTTTAAAACGCAATAACATGATATTTTGCAGTTAGTACAGAAATTATTAACAATGTATTTGTAACAATACATTATAAATTTTTCATCAATTTCAAAAAAATATGAGAGTCAAGTTATTGGTTTTTAATAATTTGAGGATTTAAGAACTCAAAGAATATCACATTGTCACATTTTAAATATTTAAAAACTTAATTTATTTTTTTATTAATGAAATCTAAATTAAACAAAACAAATAATAAGTCAAAAATTAATTCAACTTATATTTATTTAAGACAAAAAAATCCAAGATCAATCAAATCTAAATCGACTGAACATGATTATATATATATAACTATCTTTTCTATTTCATTATATTATATTATCTATACTTTTACATTTTCCCTTTTGATGTTAGTATTTATACATTAATTATTTTTTAAATAATTATTTTGTTATATTAACTATATGTTAATAAAAAAAGAAAAGCATCAAACACGTAATTCAATTAAATTTATTGGTACAGTTTAGTCCAACCCATATACATATGTAAAAGCTATTCAAATGCATAAAAGTAGAAAACAAAAGTAAAGGAGTAAGTTCCAAGATTGTGACACTTACCCCATGCATTCTTATATATAATATTTGGTGATGAAGTGATATGGCTGTTTCTCCATGGACAATGGTGAACTTCTATCAGATTATTGCAGTAAATAAAGTGAAAAGGCATTTGGCCAACACATCTCACTGAGATTTGCACTTATTCTATTGGTTTTTATGTCATAATGCATTGCTCTTGCATAGGTGTTAGTAAAATACTGTGTGTGCCAGTAACTAAGATATTCATTATACTCTTTCAACAAATATAAGGAATAAAATATAACTTGATTTCACTCTTTCTTCCTGTAATTTTATCTTCTATCCTAAACTCAAAATATTTAGTTTTATCATTTTAATTCAATAATTCAAATTACTTGTGATTTTCACATTTAAAATATTAATACTAACTAACATGTGACACACTCAAATTGATATTCTCTTGTTGATTCAATATCACAAAACCAAAGAAAAAAATAGCATAATGTAAAAACTAATGTTAAAATAATGTTAATCACTTTAAAACAAATAAGATATGATTAGACAAGTTTCTCCAAAAAGAATTGTGAAAAAACTATTAAAAAAAGTGATTTTTTTTAAAAGTTAAAATGAATTTAAATGCTGGATAAATGAAATGAAAAAGAAAACTATATGAAACAATATTAAGTATAAACTAATTTTAATTTATAAATATTAATTTTATTTTTTCTTTTACTTTTTCTTGAAAATCTAAGAAAAACTTATTTAAAAATGCTCTTAATATGGTCCCGATCACATTATGCAGATGTACATATTAATGTCTTGATTTTAAAGTTAGGAGTATAATCACTAATTTTAAAAATGATCTGTATTGCGAAATAAGAAGTCTAAAATTGAAGAAAAAAATATAAGAAAATAAAAATTGTATTTTAACACTAATAAAATGATTTACTAATAGTTAATAAAAAAATATAATAGTAAAAGTAAAGAAAAATCCAAATAACAGACTATTAGTAAGGTTAAAAACTAATGAATAATCTTAAAATATTAGAAACCAAAATACAAGATACTATAATGTTGAAGTGTACATAATTACAGAGAAGTAGGTCCATTATTTGGCTGGCATAGGTTTGCAAAAGGTATTATCCACAGACACTTGCAATATCAAATATTATCTGCATCTAAAAATTTCTTCAATTTTTTTATTTAAAAAAGTTATATATATATATATATATATATATATATATATATATATATATATATATATATATATATATATATATATATATATCAGTGCCCACGATTTCCTAAACAATGCCCATTCTTTTATGCATCCTCGTGAAACAGATGCAGAATTTATTAATTCTAATTTGGATCTTGCTCATAATGTAGCATGTGCATAGAAATCTACCATTTAATTAATGTAGTGTAATGTTAGTTCTACATAAATGTTGTTAGATACTAATTATAGGATTAACTACTTTTATATTCATTAAGAATAGTAGTTAAGTTTATTTAATAGTTTTTTTTTTTTGTATAGTAAAGTACATATTTGGTAAACTGTATTCATTAGAAATAATGCTAAAGTTGAAGATAAGAATATTTTTAAAATAGTAATAATAAATAAAATTTAGAGAAATTAAAAGTACTCGTATTTAAGTCAAGCAATTAAAATTTTGATATCTTCTAGAATGTGTAATAGCATAGCATGTTTGAATGTCTGTTTAAACTTTGAAAAGATTAAATTGACCTTAAAGTATTCTTTTGACAAACATTGACTTTAGACTCAAGCAATCTAATGTGAAACAAACTTTTTATGTTCAAATTTATTGGATAGGGACTGCTAGTACATTAAACAACGTTATTAATGTGATTATAGATATGTTCCAATAATAATCATCATGATGAATTAACAATTTTTCTTTTCTTTTCACATTTTGTTTCAAGAAATTGCACCTCTATTATTATATTTATATGTTGAAATGAAAATTCTAAGTGAAATATGTTATTTTTTAAATAGTTTTTAGAAATTAAAAATAGTAATTTGAAATTTTGAGGAACGAAAATAAAAATAAAAGTACTTTAAGTGACTATTACTAAAATCCATCCATTTATAAAGACAACAAATAATTATTTTAAATTTCAAAAGAATGAAAAAAATGTTATAAAAATTATAATCGAAATTCACTAACTTTTCAAAAATTAAAAACATATTAAACATTTAAGTTTTAGAAAGAAACTAATTTTATCTTTCTGTAACATCCCAAAAATGTATATTGTTTAACATACAGTGAATCTAACAAAAGAATCAAATTTCCAAAATAAAGTATACACTCTTTCACATACTCCGGCATCTGCATTTATATCTGCTCATGTACATAGTACAATCATCGCAGTTTACAAAACAACAAGAAAAGCAAGGGTAAGCTAGTGAAAATAAAATTTTATAATATAATCAATACATAAATAAAGAGCAAACCATATTAGCTATTCACAAGAATTTCTTAAAAGATTAACATATAAGTTTCAATACTAAATATATGCAAATAGAACAGAATATCTCAGTCATAAGAATTTCTTTAAAGTCTAGCATATGAAGTTTCAATACAAGTTTTCCGTTTTCATTTCAAGTACTCATGTCAAACGTCATACATAAAGATATCACATGAACCACATCAATACATATCGGCCACACATAGACCATATCACACATATAGGCCACACATTGACCTATCGTCTTCCTGAAAACCAATTAAGTATGCCCCTACCAGAGACTAACATCTAATCCAATACCCAAGACTTAGATTCAGCAATTCTAAGAGAAAGGATCAATCCAATACCCAAGACTTAGATTCAGCAATTCTAAGAGAAAGGATCA
>Ga0209489_101383_pt1 | contig 49695 bp, 13 predicted proteins | sample SiratrowhiteBW_FD_187527 | JGI IMG/M metagenome (GOLD analysis project Ga0209489, IMG submission 187527) | Root nodule microbial communities of legume samples collected from California, USA - Siratro white BW (SPAdes) (version 2) | ecosystem: Host-associated > Plants > Roots > Nodule | place...
CGTCGCCAAGAATTGAACAAAGAATCAGAAGGAGAAAGTTCTGGTGCAGTTCCATCAACAAATTCTACTTTGTTCTTAGCACTAAGAGCAGTTAACATTGAACGACTCCAAGAATGGTAATTATTCGTATCAAGTAAAGGAGATACAAGAGGAATAGCAGGATTCTCACTCGGATGAAGATACAGATGGCTATGACCTCCAGCTATTTGATCTTCACTATTCATGATGACAGAGAAAGGAAAGCGCAACAGAGCTCTTCAAAAGAAGAGCTCTGATACCATAACAAGGATAAGTAATCGGGAGAAAAAGGCACAAAATCGCATAAAAATGATCAACAGATACTTACTTTATTATTACAGCAATTGACGTATATGTGTCAATAGCATGTAACAGAATGAAAAGTTCAGCATGTAACAGAATGGAAAATATACAGCTCAGCAAAACAAAAAATATAACAGAGAAACTAATTATTGTTAAGATATATATTTTTACCAACACAATTTAAACCAGTCCCACATTTTAAAATGTACGTGCATTGTTTTAGAGAAGTACAAAAAAAAAAACCTAAAATAAAAAGGATCTCCAAGGACCTCCTCCACTCCACCCACTGAAACGCGAAGGTGCAATGGTGGCTGGGAGACGACAACAAGTACGGGGCGACGGTGAGCGTGGGGTGACGGTGAATGCGCAACGACGGCGACAGCGAGCTTGGGGCGGCGGCGAGCGCGGGGCGACAACGAGCACAGGGTGACGACTATTTTGATGGTTAAGGTATTGGTGCTTAACTCGTTCATTCGGCTTTCAACTCGAGATTTTGAACTGAATCCAACGATTTCACTCAAGTCTATTTTGAGTATGCTAAAATACGGGTTACTCAGGAGTTGACTCGTAACCTAAGACTCAACTTGTAAACTTTGGAACTTAACCTGCAAGTTTGATAACCATGTAACCCCTTACAGCAAGCCCTTTTGTCTCCCTCCCCCCTCTTTAAAATTGGGTTGGTAAGGATCCAATAAAAGGACAAAAACATGATCCATGCCAGATGATACTGGTGCACATGTCCTCTTGCAAATTACACCTGCTCTCAATCTGATCTCAAGAAGTTATGTTTGTAAGCATCAAAAAAGTTCTTATAATTATTTGTTTAGTTCTTTCTTTTGTGTTAAATTTGTATTCCATGAACACAATTGTTTTTTCACTTTTTATTAAAGTTGCGCTCTTAAAACATTTTTTTTAAGTAAGCACGATAATTTTTTAACATTTTAAGAAAGGTGAGTATGGAAAGCACAAGTTACTTTTATTATTATTTTTAGTATTTATAACTTTTTAGAAAATATCTCCATTATAAAAACTAACCTATAATTATAATGTAATTTTAGAGATAAATAAAATAATACTTCGATAATTTTTTTAATAGGAAAGTATAAGTAAATAGAAAATTCAATTATTTAGTTTTTATTTTTATAACAACTACTAATTTTCTCTAAAAATATGTTTTATATGTTGAGTAAAGCAAAAGTGTCCAGATAAAAACAAAATTAGATTATTCCTGATTTTAGATTTTTTAAACTCCTTTTAACATATTTACTCACATAAAAGAAGCTATTTTGACGTTTTTAATAGATATTATAATTATTTGTATATTAAATATGAATTAGATGAATTTAATTTGGATTGAATGAATGTTTATGAATAATATGATGTAATATCAATATTTGTGAATAGTATGGAATGGTGATCAAGACATACCATGTTGAGATTGTTATTTGAAATAAGGAGGTATCTTAACTCTATTTTATTGATACATTGCATTTACATATATAAAGATTATTTGATGGCATGATATATTGAATTTACATGTATAAAGATTACTAGGTGATAGAATCTAAAGAGATAAGAGATTCATATGATGTATTTTTTAGCTTCCAAAATGATCCATTATGAAAGTAAAGATAAATGTGTATTTAAGAATGATAATAAAATATTATTATGATTAATAAATGAGAAATTTAAAAATATATGGAGGTACCGAAGAAACTATGGAGCTACAGTAAGAAGCCGTGCTCACATACCATATTGTCCAAGGCCCAGCTATCATGTCTAGAGAAAACCCTCCTTAATGCTTTTTACTAATAAATAATCAAATTAACACTTGAATTCTTAAAAAAGTAATTTAATTATGATTTTATTATGTTAGTTTAGGTATATTACAATAATTCACATACGAAAAATGATCACTAAGACTTTTTTTGGTGGGACTAATTTGGCATGAGAAATAATTTGAATTGATTTACGAGACTTGTGTGTATTTGATGATTATTTGTTGGAAAAATTGTGGAAAAAATGGAGTGGTTATTATTTGAAAAGTTACCAATTTCCCCTCTACAGGAATATTCACTTGCACACTTTTTTTTTAAATAATAACTTTTATTAATTAATAACTTATATTTTTAAATCAATAATAACTTTTAATAAATATTTAATTTTCTCTACTAATCTTTTCTTTTTTAATTTAAAAAATGTTTATATTTTAAAAAAATACACGTAAGATCAATTTTGACCTACATTAAAAAACCAATATGTTAACTTTTATTATTTCATCAAATCGGTCACATATATCAATTAACTTTTTACTCAGATATATTATCTTTTCATTAAATCAAACTACTTCAATTTTCATTCACTTCATCTCTAAATCAATCATTCATATTCTCACCCCAAGCAAACAAAAACGTAAACGAGTACCTCATCTAAAATTTTGACTAAGTGAAATTAATCTCAAACATACATGCTTTAATTAATTTAATTATATATGGTGATGATATTTTTTATTTTTGAGTTAGTTAATATTTTTCTAAAAAAATAAATTTTTTTTATTTATTTTTAATCGAATTAACTACATTAATAAAACATTTATTATGAATTACATGTTTCATTCTGATTTGGAATAATGACTATAGAATGTTGAAATATAAACCAGTGAGGGAAAAATAATAAAGAAATATATCTTATGTAAATAAATTCCTAATTTTATGTCGACACATGACATGAATCCCTATGTTAAATTTATATCTGCTTGAAAGTAATAAATATATATTATAAAACATTCTACGTTTTACTCATGTCATGCTTATTTATAATATTAAAATTTATTTAAAATATGTTTGGTAAAGTAAATAAGTTAGTTATTAATTTAATAAGTTTTAGTTTGATCAACATAAAAGTATTTAATAAAGTAGATAATAAATAGATTAAATCAGTATATTTTAAGAATTTCTAACATGAAAGTTATAAGATACATAAGTTAGTTTCTAACTTTTGTATCTTGTTTAATTTTTTATTACAATCTTTTATAGTTTAATATATTTTTTTATTTTCTTTAATTTTTAATTTAATTTTTTATATTAATTTTAATTTTATAAAAATAATTAATTATTACATTTCTTTTTAATTTTTCGGATTGTTTAAATTATAAAAATTAACAGTACAAGATGAAATCATACTACACACAAGAAAAAAAATCAATATAAACGCAATTTAAACTTAGAAATAAAAAAATAATTTTCTGAAAAACAAATAAAATTTAAACTTGATTAATACCCATTAAATTAACCCATTTCAACAGAATATTCATTAAGAAAGAGGAGCTCATGAACTTGAAGACTGTGGCCATGATTTCATCTGGCTTGTTGTGAAAATTGATGAAGGTAGAGAAAATGATGGGACCAAGGGTTTTCTAGAGGAATATGAGAAGGGGTGCAAGCAAGGAAGAAAGCATCTGTGATATACATGGCCATGATTTCGTAGATCATTGACATTTCCTCTATTGTAAAAATATATAATAATCCAAAATAATTAAAAACAAGTTTTATTTTTTTCTACTGCTCTAAATTTTGTTGAATAAACTGTAAGATATACTGATTTTTGTTATTTCTAGTAAATTTAAATAATAAAAAATATTCAAAGAGTTTGATACTAATATTTAAAAAAAAAACAAAATAATCAATACTCGTCATTAATAGGAGAAATATATTTTCATTGATTAATCTTGTTCCTTGATGTTATATGGAGTATTTGTCCATTTTATATATAATTAATCTCAGTTGGAATTTGACCAATCAGTTACTTTGATTTTTTTAGTAAAATTTTTATTCATCAGATTTGAACGCGAGGATTTAATAAGAAAATTCCAAATCCAATTATATTTTAACAAAAGCATGTAAGTATTTATAAAATCAACGGTATCGATAAGAAACGGCTTCTTCTTCCTGTACCTCCGTACCTTCTTTCTACTTCCATTGATTTTCAAAATCTCAAAATTGACCTTAATTTACCATACGAAATGTCCGAATTGCCCACATCTCATCCTACACTTTCATTTCACAGAGAGGAAAGATAGAGCCGTCGTCTTGAGAATAAAGAGCCTCGTGAAGGAAAAATCGTCGTCGTCAAAATACAATTTAAAGGTGTGCTTTGAAATACATTTTCTTATTCCGACTAGATCTAATCAAATTTCTCTTAAAGTTAAAATTCATGAAAAAAACCTTTTCGATTACCTTCAGCACCTTTCCATCACCTTTAACATCTATACATCATTTTCATTAAGGGTAACACAGTCTTTTTATATGGTATTTTAAAAAAATTGATAATCTATGGAAGTGGTTGAAGAAGGCATGGAGGTGCACGAAGAAGCCCTTCCAATAAGAATAAGTGATATTTGAATATTCCAGTAATTCGATTCGGCGCGGTCCAAATAATATATTAGGGACAGCTTTCTGGCCGCTTCTTCCTGCACTCTCATCCTGGATCCCATATTAGTATTTTTAAATTTGTGATTATTTAAATTCTACATTAACTAAATTTTCTATTTTATATTATATAATAAAAGTATTATATATTTCAAATTATCCAATCCAAAATATAAATATGGTATTATATTATATATTGTAAAATTCAAAATACAAAAGCGAGTAAAAGGGATATTTTCTCTTCTTCCATCGAGGTGTAGGATGAAACTGAGGTGGTGCAAGAAGAAGTCGCCCAAATCTTTCTTGGACATCGCATTTTGCACCCTTTAAAGCTCAATTCCTATTGAAATTTCAGTTTTTCCTATTGAAATTTTACTTTTACTTTTACTTTTTATAAATTTGTGTTTTGAACTGTATATTGTAAAATATAATCCATAATATGAACATGTATTTTAGATGGTATAATCTATAATACATATTTGATAAACTTTTATTTTTTATTTATTTTTAATAAGGTCTGTAACACATTTATTCTTTTGATAACAATACTATTTTCATAAATTAAGCTCATAACACGTCCGTTATAAACACTCAAAATATATCTTTTAATGTTAATGTTTTAAATTTCACGTACAATATATCTTTTAATTGAACAAATGCAAAATGTAAACATATAGCAAAATTATATAAGTAATATGTCTCAGTAGCCTCTTATGTAAAATACATGAACGTCTAATATAAATAATCCCTTCGTGTCACATGCTAATTGCTATATACTATGGGTTTGTCTAATATAAACAATCCCTTCGTGCCACGTGTTAATTGCTATATAAATACCTTCATAAATATGTTCGCAGTTAATATGTTTGTAGTTAATCACGCATCATATGTTGACGACTATCCTAAATATACCTATATAGTGAAATGAAATTAGTTACCAGATATTAAAATAAATAAACATGGTACATAAATAACAAATATAAAATAAGACAGACTACTCACTCAAAAAACATACTCATGGTGTGACACTAGTTATGTCTCATCATCATCATCTGACTATACAACTAACAACGTGGTAATACAAACGGTCGATCTTCCTCCACCCCCACCCCCACCCCCGCAAAGTGCCTATGGACATGACACATATCTAAATCAATGCATGTATCACACCGTAACAAGGTGGCGGGCAAAGTATAACCAGGTATCATCTATAACAACCACCTAATTTATGTATATTATGTATTTGTAAAAACATAACATAGCCATCCAACTACTTTGTGTGGGAAAACACATATTCCTTAATTGCTCATAAATGTGGGTGAGTGTTTTAATACCTCAGGACCACACATTATTGAAGAAGTGCAAGTACCACATGTTAATAGATGTTGTACTTTTATCTATAGAAATTGTGCATCCCACAATATGCAACAAATAAGCCTGAGCTCCATATTCTCATCTTTAGTGGACACAACACTCCTTGTATACCTCTTATAGCTAATTGATCATGATGTGTGCACCATGACAATGTTTTAACTTTGTCATGGCATCACCTAAGTCCATCCGAATGACCTCAACCAACAATGTTACTTTTGAAATAAAATCCAACATTGTATATATACAAAAGTGTCCCATAGTGAGGATATACAACAATGCAGACACATCATTCAACATGATGGTGATCTCACCAATAGAAAGGTGAAAAGTGTAGGTGTCTCAATCACACCTTTCTGCAAAGATTGAAACAAGATAATTATCAATAGTCTGTTAACTAATGGTCAAAACAATAATGATTCCAAGTTAAGCATCACAACTTCAATCTCCATCTTAAAAAAAATTACATCAGTGTTTCTAACTATAAATAACAACAGACGAGCAAACATAACATCATTGACAAGAAAAGTTATTTCTTAATTAGCCCATCTTTGGACAATCTTAATGCAACATAACTCACTAATAGAAAGATATCAAAAGGTTTGTCAGGAAATCATTACTGCTCATCTGAAACGTTTGTTAAGAAATGATTACTGCTCATCATGTCCTCTTAGCTTCATGCAATATATCATCACCAATATAACTGACAACTTATTCTCAATATATTTGTAAACCGACATTGTTAACATGTATTTAACACCATCCAGTCTTAACTATAACTTTTCCAAATTTTTCCATTATTAACAAACTTATTAAAAAAACAAGTACATTTTACAATTCTTTTTATTCATAAATACATTTTAGAATTTAAATTTAAAAATTATACAAAATTTCTAAACAAGCTTCATCCAGAAATTTTCAGAATTGTTCAATCCATAAACTTTTACCATCAATGATAAAGAAAAAAAAATAACTTCTTTCAAAAAATACAATGTGACAACAATGAGATTTAAGATGATCCTTCAAAGAATAACAATGTTAAGCATCACAATAGTCTATTAACTAATGGTCAAAACAATAATGATTCCAAGTTAGACATCACAACTTCAATCTCCATCTTAAAAAAAATTATATCAGTGTTTCTAACTATAAATAACAACAGACGAGCAAACATAACATCATTGACAAGAAAAATTATTTCTTAATTAGCCCATCTTTGAACAATCTTAATGCAACATAACTCACTAATAGAAAGATATCAAAAGGTTTGTCAGGAAATCATTACTGCTCATCGAAAGGTTTGTTAAGAAATTATTACTGCTCATCATGTCCTCTTAGCTTCATGCAATATATCATCACCAATATAACTGACAACTTATTCTCAATATATTTGTAAACCGACATTGTTAACATGTATTTAACACCATCCAGTCTTAACTATAACTTTTCCAAATTTTTCCATTATTAACAAACTTATTAAAAAAAACAAATACATTTTACAATTCTTTTTATTCATAAATACATTTTAGAATTTAAATTTAAAAATTATACAAAATTTCTAAACAAGCTTCCTCCAGAAATTTTCTGAATTGTTCAATCCATAAACTTTTACCATCAATGATAAAGAAAAAAAAAACTTCTTTCAAAAAATAAAATACGACAACAATAAGATTTAAGATGATCCTTCAGAAAATAGCAATGTTTCAGAAAAATCTCTCTCACACTAGATAACTCAACAAATAGGAACTTAAACATGTTTTTAATTATTGTAAAATTAGTATTTTTATTTATGAAAAATATTTTTTTTATCTAAAGTTTAAAATTTAAATGTTTTCCTCTTTATTATCTGATAATTATTTATTTATGTGTTTAATCCAGTGTCAAACAATCATCTTTATTATCTGATAATTATTTATCTATGTGTTTAATCTAGTGTCAAACAATAATCGTAAATAACATTTATTATGTTTACGCTACATTACATTAACACGTGATAATTCTAACAAATTTATAAATTTATTACACTTATGAATCTTAAAAATAAGATAATTATTTCATATTTTTTTAACATTAAAACCAAAATTATTTTATAGGGACAAAAAGCTAATATTTACCCAATTTTATAGAATTAAATCATAATTTTAAAAATTATAGAGGTTTATTTTTTGGAATTTAAAGACAAGGGTAAAAAGGGAAGAAACAGAAGCGTGAATTAAGGTTATTTGGATTGAGTGATGTATTTTTTTGTCGAAAAAGAAAAGTGTGGATAAAAGAATGAAGTTGAATTGAAAATTGGTAGTAGCTAAAACTGATATTGTAAAATCAACTTAGTTGTACATAATATATTTAGAAAATAATTTATAGAATAATTTTTAAAATATAAAATAATTTTTAAAAGTGTAAATTAAATTAACATAAGAAAATTATTATAAAACTCAATATATATATATATATATATATATATATATATATATATATATATATATATATATTAAAATAAATTATTTATAAGATATCAAAATTTAGATTAATTTTTTTTATTATTTATTTTTTTATATGTAAAATATATATATTAACAAAATATGTATTTTATTTTAATTATTTACTTTAGTATAATAAAATTAAATATATAAATAAATACTATAATATAGTTATTAAAATATTTACTTTGTAAGAAACATAATCGATTATACGTTTTAGTATAATAGATTATAAATACTTTCATGGCAAATCCATGCTGTATGGAAAAGAAGGTTTAACATCACAAATTTTTTCGATTTTTATTTTTATATTTTTCAGTTAATCGATTTTCACATTTTCTTTTATATTTACCTCCGCGCATAAAATAATGCATTTATCAATCCGAAGCATACCTATAGAGTGGGACAAAAAGAACTTGTGAAACTAAGGCTTTGTTTCATTGTAAAAGATTCTAGAGAGTAAAATAAAAATTGAAAAGTAAGCAATTGAAGAAAAAAGAAAATGGGAAAAGTTTGTAAGTAGTTTGATTGATTTGATAAAATAAAAAAAGTTATAAAAATATTTTGATATAAAATAGAAATATAAATTTAAATTAAAAAATAATTATTAAATATAAAATTCAAATATTTTTACAAAATTTTAAAATTTAAATTATTTTATTTATTATTTTAATTATCCGTTTTATTATAATATAAAGACATTCATTAATAAAATATTAAGAATTAATAAACATATTATAAACTTTATATATAAATTATTATTTATATATAATCGAACGTTATAATATATATATAGATGTAAAATCGATTTCTTAATCTAATTTTATTATTTTCCTTATGATTTTCTTAAAATAAATCAGGAACGGAATTAATTTAGTTTGATCGAACCTAAATTAATGGTGGGTTACTTTCCCTTATTCCCTTGTCGTTCACGTGTCATTATTTTTTATAAAGTTTCTTTCAAAACTCATACATAATTAATTATATTGCAAGACGTAATCGATTGTATTTAAATCAATTATAGATAAGTTTCTTTATAAATATATCTGTTATCGTCAAAAAAAGTTTAAGCAGTTAAAACTCCCTTGTTTATTTAACTCTTCTATATTTTATTGTCTCATTCTTTCAACTTTTTTTGTTCTCTTTTCATCCTTGTCTTTCCTCGCTTGGATCCAAACATAGGCTAAATAATTTGTTTTATAATCTTCTCTAATTAGGATTCTAAATTTTTTACATACAAAAATACTATCATATTTAGTAAATTATTTTTATTTTTTGTAATAGCAAAAATCAACGAGAAAGGAAAAACATAAATAAACGAAGTAGTGTGGATGAATATTCATAAAAGTAACAATTGTGATGAGATTAACCAAAAATCCATACTAAACACTTTGTAATAGTTGTTATAGTGTCCAAGAGGATTATAATAGAGATGGAGAAGTTATTAGACTTCAAATATTATAATTTCTTAAAAACTTAAATAAAGAAATAACAATTCAAAAATTGAAGTATAAATTATGACATATAAGAATAAATTGTTAAGTATAATATATTATCACATGTATGCAAATATTCACGGTCTTAATCACATGGGATTCTGAAACAAGTTTCTACTGAGAAACCCGTGTACTTCGACTGATTCATTTCATTCTTATTGGTGTGCAGAAGAGGACCCTCAACAACCCTTGTCTATGCTCCTAGGCCATGGAACGGGACAAAAGTTTTACATCTACAATCTTGTTTGTTTATGGTCCAAATGCAGTGACATCATCCATGACGTCAACATACAAATTGTGATTCATGCTTAACATAATTTTTGTATATATAAATAGAGTTATTAGAAATTGAATTTTAAACAAATAAATATTTAAGAAACATTTCATAAAAGGTAGGATACAATTAATACTTGTACACCACTAGTACACCTTGCCTTAGTTTGTATCTTTTGAATAATGTTTCATTTTCATTTTCACATAGAAAATGGTGGTGGTTTAACGGCCATGAATGGATACTTTTGTCCTTTTATTTTCGAATCGATAGAGACAACCATTACAGACAAACAAAGCCTTCACCCTTTGCGTATGACCGGCCAGCGCCTGTCTCTTATTATAAAATAAAAAATAAAATCTATAAAAAACATATTATTATTCATTTATTTCTCTCAAAAATACTCATTTTTTAATACTATTATTCATATTCTAGCATTGTAGTCTCCTTACTGAATGAAACTATTACAGATAAAAGATTTTGACGGGATTTGTTTTTTATTTAATAATTTACTTTTATAATTTAAAATTGAGATTAGTCAAAATTAATATTTTAATTATTTTTTTAATTTGTTTTTAATAGAGTAATCTATGGCGTGTTCTAGACGAAAACACGATGGAGGATTATCCGGCATAGTGTTAGTAAACAATTCACAAGTGTTAGACATGCAAGGATAATTAATATGTGTTTGGCACCTGTCACTTAACGATGACACTACTGTTATTAAAATTGGCGTGATTACATGTTGCATATTTTTAGTCTTGATTCTTGGGAATTCAACACAGAAGTGTAAGGAAATTTAATAGTTTATTATATTTTAATATTTTATTATATCATTTGTCACATTTATTAGTATTTTTTAATTTCTCTTACGTTTTTAACTCAAAGAATTGGTATATGTTTTAGAATGAAAAAAATACATGGATATTGAAAATGATAAATGTCTAGAACAAATGTATAGGTATTGCAAATAATATGATACGAAAAAATAGTAAACAAATTTAGATGTTCATGATAATGAGGATCCTATGGATTAACTTTTAGATGGTGAATTAAATTGTAATTCAACTTACTTTATTTATGAAGAGATTGCAAATACTTTCTTAGTTGTGTAATGGTAGTCCTGTTAAACTTACTTTTCCGAACAAAAATAAACATACTTTAATTTGTGAAATTTTTGTATAATTGTCAAAACTATAAATTTTGATTTGTTTTTTTTTTTTTTCTAATCCACATGTTAAAGCTAAAATTTGCTATATGATGCCAAATTATAAAAAAATTATAAATTTATAAGTGACTATTGGCCAACATAAAATTTTGCAATAATAAAAAAATTATTAATGATATTTCACCCATTATTTTATAAATCAGTGTGAAAAGAAGAAAAAAAACACATCTCTGATCAGTTTGCTAAATTGTCACTGGCCACCTCATCACTGAGTTACTGCACTGTTATACACCTAAGGACAAGTAGTTTCCATCTTCCAAGATACAAAAAATAATAATAATAATAATAATAATAATAATAATAATAATAATAATAATAATAATAATTTGCGTCTGCATCTATATTTTGTACGAATAAAAATTAATAAAAGGGAAATGTTATCATTTCTCTTTTCGGTATATTTTCGGTATAATGTTTAGTATCTAATAGCATTATTTTGAAGTATAATAGTACTAAGATAATTTTATTTTATAAGAAAATGACCAAATCATATTGCACCAATCCAATTAACTGCAGATTGCACACAATCAAAACATTCATGCAACACCATTTAGCATAAAAAAAAAAAAATTACTTGCCATTCATTGAATTAGATACTCCTACACAAAGGTTAGCTTAGGAATGTATAATTTTTAACATTTATTAAGATATATAGGTATAAGAGAATTCATTTCACCAACAATCTTGAATCTTTGGTCATTATTTCACCTTGGGTGAAACACTTGTTTTGTGAGAGAAAGATACCCCCACCTTACCATCTATTTTAACAATATAATAATATATATTAATACTTTATATTAAAATATAAAAGAAATATTAACTTTTGGCCCTCATTTAAAACGGCAAGGCACTAAGTCAAACACTTTGGGAATGCAAACACTAAAATATTAAAATATATCTACTTGATCCTTAAATAAATTTTATTTTATTATTATATAATATTTTATTAAAAAACAGTTGTTTTATATATATATATATATATATATATATATATATACACACACACACAAAGGATCGATAACCTAGGAATCACTGTTGATCCTTGATCATCAGATCATGGGGTCTTTTGGTGTTGAAGGTGAGTCTGAAAAGCTAAAGGCAATTTTTCTGCCTTTTATGGTGCCGAGTCATCTCCTACCCGTTGTAGACATAGCTCGGATCTTCGCCACGCATGGCGTGGATGCCACCATAATCACCACACCAGCAAACGCCGCCGTTTTCCAAAGCTCGATCGACCGTGACGCCAGCCGCGGCCGCTCCATTCGAACCCACATCGTCAAGTTCCCGCACGTGCCAGGTTATCCAGAAGGAGTGGAAACCATCAACGCTTCCACTTCCGCAGACATAGCAAGAGAAGTCTACGAAGCACTCACCAAGACTTTCCAAACTCAATTACCACTACTCTGCCATCAGGTCAAACCCGATTTCATAGTCTCCGACATGTTCTACACTTGGAGTGTCGATACTGCTGCCGAGTTCGGAATTCCGAGGCTCATATACATTGGTGGAACTTACTTTGCTCACTGTGCCATGGACTCTCTCGAACGGTTTGAGCCTCACAAAAAGGTAGAGTCTGAAGATGAGAGCTTTGTGATTCCTGGGTTGCCGTACAACTTGGAGATGACACGTTCGCAGATACCGGTACGGTTTAAGACACCCAATCATAACTTCTCCTACTTAATGAAGATGGTTAGGGAATCAGAGAAAAGGAGCTACGGGTCACTGTTGAAAAGCTTTTACGCGTTTGAAGGAGCTTACGAGGAACTCTATAGGGAAATAACAGGGACTAAGAGTTGGAACGTGGGACCCGTTTCGTCGTGGGCGAACCAAGATTCTTCGGACAAGGGTTCAAGGGGGCATCGCAAAGAAGGGGAAGAAGGAAAAGAGAAAGCGGGTTGGCTTGCGTGGCTTGATTCAAAGCAAAAGGGGTCTGTTGTGTATGTGTGTTTTGGGAGCATGAACGTGTTCTCTGCCACACAGCTTATGGAAATAGGCCACGGGCTTGAAGATTGTGGCTACGATTTCCTCTGGGTGGTGAGGAAAATTGATGATGGTGAAAATAGGAGTGTTGTGGAGGAGTTTGGGAAGAAGGTGGAAGCAAGCAAGAAGGGTTATCTGATATGGGATTGGGCTCCACAGCTTCTGATTCTGGATCACCCTGCTGTTGGAGGTGTGGTGACTCATTGTGGGATGAACACGATCATTGAAACTGTGGATGCGGGTTTGCCGATGGTGACGTGGCCTCTTTTTTCCGAACAGTTTTTCAATGAAAGGTTGCTGGTGGATGTGCTGAAGATCGCAGTGCCAATTGGGGCAAAAGAATGGAAAAATTGGGGTGATTTTGGGAAAGAGATTGTTGGGAGGGAGAAGATAGCAAAGGCGATTGGTTTATTGATGGGTGGAGGAGAAGAGAGTGAAGAAGTGAGAAGGAGAGTGAAAGCGCTGAGCGAGGAGGCAAAGAAAGCGATCCAGATCGGTGGCTCTTCTTACAACAGTTTGAAAGATGTTATTCAAGAGATGAAATCATTCAAACTTGAAAAGCTCAACCAAAAAGTTGAGGAGCCTGTGGCTTAGGGAGAATTCTTGTTTCTTGATTAGTTATGACCCTCTTTTTAATACTCAAATAATTTGTATTTAATAGTAAGTTGCAAAAAAAAGTCATAAACTGTGGGATGAAACTGTGGTGGTGCAAGAAGAAGTGGCTTAAATTTTTCATTTTCCACCTTACATTTTGAAGCTCCACCCTTATAAAAATTTGAATTTCAACTTACTTTTCATACATTTGTGTTTTCAACTATACATTCTGGAATACAATCATATATATATATATATATATTAGATTTTGCAATCTATAATACATATTTAATAAATTTTTAAACTTTTATCTATTTTTATAAGTTATGGGACATAATTTTTTTAAAACAAAATTTAGTTTTTAATAATAATAGTATTCCCACAAAATAAGCTTATAATATGAATGTTATAAACAATCAGAATATGACATATATTAATATTTTAAAGTTATTATGCAATATATTTTAATTATTATTTATTATTTTAATTATTTGTTATTTATTATTTTAATTATTCATTTTATTATAATATAAAAACATTTATTAATATATAACAAATTATAAAAGTTATGTATAATAGTTTTATAATCTTCTCTAATTACGATTATAGATGTTGTTACATACAAAATAAGTATCATATTTAGTAATTTTTTTTTGTAATCGCGAAAATCAATGAGAAAGGAAAAACATAAATAAAAGGGGTGGTGTGGAAGAATATTCATAAAAGTAACAATTGTGATGAGATTAACGAAAAATCCATACTAAACACTTTGTAATAGTTGTTAAAGTTCCAAGAGGATTATAAATACGTAGAAGTCATTAGACTTCAAATATTATAATTTCTTAATTTAAAAAAATAATAACAATTTAAAAATTGAAGTATAAATTATAACATATAAGATTAATTTGTTAGGTATAGTATTTATTACATATATGCAAATATTCACGGTGGTTATTCACATGGGATTCCAAAACAAGTTATTAGGAAATTTTGTATATTAGTTTCTACTGAGATACAATTATTACAGTACACCACTAGTACACGTTGTCGTAGTTTGTATCTTTCAGTATGTATAGAACAATGTTTGATTTTGACATAGAAATTGGTGGTGGTTTAATGGCCATGAATGGATACAATTACAGACAAGCAAGCCTTCACCCGTTGCATATGACCGGCCAGCGCCGGTCTCTTATTGTAAAATAATAATAAAAATCTATAAAAAAACATTATTATTAGTTTTTTTTCATAAAAATACTAATTTTTTAATACAATTATTCATACTCTAACATTATAGTCTCTTTACTGATTGAAACTATTACCGATAAAAGATTTTGATGGGACTTGTTTTTTGTTTGATAATTTAGTTCTATAATTTAAAAATGAGATTAGTCCAAATTAATATTTTAATCAATTTTAATTTATTTTTAGGAGAGTAATCTATGGCGTGTTCTAGATGAAAACAAGATGAAGGATTATCCGACATAATGTCAGTATAAATCACAAGTGTTACACATGCAAGGATAATAAATATGAGATTGGCACCTGTCCTTGACGATGACACTACTGTTATTAAAATTGGCGTGATTAGGTGTTGCATATTTTAGTCTTGATTCTTGAAAATTCAACACAGAAGTGTAACACAATTTATAATAATATATTGCGTCTCTATCCACATTTTTTAAGATAAAAAAATAATACAGGTAAACAATATTTATCATGTTAAAAATAATTATGATAATAATTGCATAAAGTATATCATTTTTATTATTGTTATATATACTAACGTAATACTATAATCAATACAAAATTATGAAATGTTATCATTTCTCTTTTCCGTATAATGTTTAGCATCTAATAGCATTATTTTGAGGTATATATAGCAGTAATAAGATAATCTTATTTACAAGAAAATAGTGAAATCATATTGCACCAATCCAATTCCGGCTATCATCCTAGCTGCAGTAATGCACACTAATCAAAACATTCATGCAACACCATTTAGCATAAAAAAAATTACTTTCCATTTATTTAATTAGATACTCCTACATAAAGGTCATCGGAATTTATATTTTTTTAAGATTTTTTAAGATATAAAGATATAAAAGAATTCATTCACCAAATGTCTTGAATCATCTTACTTATTTTTTTGTCGTTATTTCACCTTGGGTGAAAGACTTGTTTGGTGAGAGAAAGATTCCCCCACCTTTGACACCTATTTTAACAATATAATAATATATATTAATACTTTATATTAAAATATAAAAGAAATATTAAGTTAGGCCCTCATTTAAAATGGTACGGCACTCAGTCAACATGTGAGGCAATGTGAAATGAATTTATATTTGAAACAGTAAAATATAACTATTTAGGTTAATTTTTTAAATTAGTGTAATTTTTTTACAAAATTTTTTAAACCGTGTATTTTCTTTTTGTGTGGGTAAGAGGTTTTAGGGATATTATTTTGTAAATAAATTGTGTCGTGATTATATAATTTAATTAGAGATTATGTGAAATGGTAGAAAAAGAAGATAAATTTAGTTGAATGAATGAAATAGTATAATAAATATATTATTTTTTTCTCTTATTTTTGTATATTGTGTTAGGTTATGTAAATAAAATTAATAGACAGTGATGAAACAGTTTTAAATTTTTTAATAAATATGTAATAATTAAAATTATTTGTTATTAAATAATTGAAATAAATGTGTAGCTAATTTGAATAGAAGAATGAAAAAGAAAATTGTAAGAAAAAATTTATTAAAATAGTTAAATAAAAAGATGATTTTTATATAATAAAAATTAAATTATTTGAATTGAAGAAAGGTTAAAACTCAGATTTTTTTCCTTCTTAAAACTACTTCTTATATTTTTTTCTTTTATAAAAATAATCATTACTATATTTTTTTCAAACTACTTCTACCTTTTCTTTTATAAAAATTTTAAAATTTATTTAGGTTTTTTCTCTTCTTAAAACTAGTAATTTTGCTCTTTTTTTTTCTTTTATAAAAATAATGATAGCTGTAATTTTATGAAAACTTTTAAACTACTTGCTTTTCTTTTATAAAAATTCTCAAATTTATTAAGATTTTTTTCTTTCATTACATGTAATTTTTTTTTCACATTTAACTATAATTTTATTCAAATTAATTTCATATTTATTTTAATTATTTAATGATAATTAATTTTAATAATTATATATTAAACAAAATTCTAAAACTATTTCATCATTATGAATTAATTTTAATTTTATGTATATTACCTAATATAACATAAAAGAATAAGAGATAAACCGTGACTCTATTAATTTTAATTAATTAATTAAAATTATACTACTTTTATTACACTATTTCATTTATTTATTCTTTATGATTTCACAATTTCTCATACTGTTACATTAAATTATTATGTAATAATTACATTAAATTATGTAATAATGGTGCGATTGACTTATATCCATTTACTTACACCCAGAGAAAGAAAAAAAATTGAACTAAGATGGTATTCATTCTGATTTCACAATTTCACGTAATCTTACATTAAATTATGTAATAATTACATTAAATTATGTAATAATGATCTGATTCACTGATACCCATTTACTTATACCAGAAAAAGAAAAAAAAAACGTAATTTTAGAAATTTAAAAAAAAATTACATTAGTTTACAAAATTCGCCAACTACTTAATATTTAAATAAATTATGATTTTGTTATATGTAAATTGAGTAAAAAAACACTTGTTATATATATATATATATATAACCTAAGAACCACTGTTGATCCTTGATCATCAAATCATGGAGGGTTTTGGTGTTGAAGGTGAGTCTGAAAAGCTAAAGGCAATTTTTCTGCCTTTCATGGTGCCGAGTCATCTCCTACCCGTTGTAGACATAGCTCGGATCTTCGCCATGCATGGCGTCGATGCCACCATAATCACCACACCAGCAAACGCCGCTGTTTTTCAAAGCTCCATCGACCGTGACGCCAGCCGCGGTCGCTCCATTCGAACCCACCTCGTCAAGTTCCCGCACGTGCCAGGTTTTCCAGAAGGCGTGGAAACCCTCCACGCTTCCACTTCCGAAGACATAGCAAGAGAAGTCTACGAAGCACTCACCAAAACTTTCCAAACTCAATTACCACTACTCTGCCATCAACTCAAACCCGATTTCGTAGTCTCCGACATGTTCTACACTTGGAGTGTCGATACTGCTGCCGAGTTCGGAATTCCGAGGCTCATATACATTGGTGGAACTTACTTTGCTCACTGTGCGATGGACTCTCTCGAACGGTTTGAGCCTCACAAAACGGTAGACTCGGAAGACGAGAGCTTTGTGATTCCTGGGTTGCCCTACAACTTGGAGATGACACGTTCGCAGATACCGGTACGGTTTAAGACACCCAATCACGTGTTCTCCAACTTAATGAAGATGGTTAGGGAATCAGAGAAAAGGAGCTACGGGTCACTGTTGAAAAGCTTTTATGCGTTTGAAGGAGCTTACGAGGAACTCTATAGGGAAATGACAGGGACTAAGAGTTGGAACGTGGGACCCGTTTCGTCCTGGGCGAACCAAGATGCTTCGGATAAGGGTTCAAGGGGGCATGGCAAAGAAGGGGAAGAAGGAAAAGAGAAAGCGGGTTGGCTTGCGTGGCTTGATTCAAAGCAAAAGGGGTCTGTTGTGTATGTGTGTTTTGGGAGCATGAACGTGTTTTCTGCCACACAGCTTATGGAAATAGGCCACGGGCTTGAAGATTGTGGCCATGATTTCCTCTGGGTGGTGAGGAAAATTGATGATGGTGAAAATAGGAGTCTTGTGGAGGAGTTTGGGAAGAAGGTGGAAGCAAGCAAGAAGGGGTATCTGATATGGGATTGGGCTCCGCAACTTCTCATTCTGGAGCACCCTGCTGTTGGAGTTATGGTGACTCATTGTGGGATGAACACGATCATTGAAACTGTGGATGCGGGTTTGCCGATGGTGACGTGGCCTCTTTTTTCCGAACAGTTTTTCAACGAAAGGTTGCTGGTGGATGTGCTGAAGATCGCAGTGTCAGTTGGAGCAAAAGAATGGAAAAATTGGGGTGATTTTGGGAAAGAGATTGTTGCGAGGGAGAAGATAGCAAAGGCGATTGGTTTATTGATGGGTGGAGGAGAAGAGAGTGAAGAAGTGAGAAGGAGAGTGAAAGCGCTGAGCGAGGAGGCAAAGAAAGCAATCCAGATCGGTGGCTCTTCTTACAACAGTTTGAAAGATGTTATTCAAGAAATGAAATCATTCAAACTTCAAAAGCTCAACCCAAAATTTGAGGAGCCTGTGGCTTAGGGAGAATTCTTGTTTCTTAATAAGTTATGACCCTCTTTCTACTACTCAAATAATTTGTTTTTAAGTGTAAGTTGCAAAAAGACTCATGAAATAAGGTTCAGTATTTACCTTGCTTGTTACTGGTGATAATTGTGTTCTGATTAAGATGATATTCGTGGCACCCCTTGCTGCGATCCCTTTTGTCTCCCTTTCCTCCCGCTTTAAAATCGGGTTTAATAATATTATTTTTACATTACACCCATTTCACATTTCCTTTTTATAATAAAATATTATATTTTGATAAAATAATATTATTTTCATGGAGTGTAAATTACTGTATCATTGCTCAATTGGGTTAGTAAGGAGTCAATAAAATATGATTTCTGAAAGACAAAAACATGATCTATGCCAGATGATACTGGTGCACATGTCCTCTTGCAAATTCCACCGAATCTCAATTCAATCTCAAGAAGTTATGTTTGTAAGCATCAAGAAGTCCTTATAATTATTTCTTTAGTTCTTTCTATTGTGTTAAGTTTGTATTCCATGAACACAATATTTTTTTTTGGTTTTTTTTATTAAAGTTGTGCTCTTAAACTATTTTTTTAAGTAAGCGCGATAGTTTTTTAACATTTTAAGTTTAGAATGGAGAGCGCAACTTCCTTTTATTGTTTTTTCAGTATTGGATTTAGTTTTGTTAGGTTAGTAAAATTTTCTTAAATTATGTATTTAGATTTTCTTTTTTAATTAACTTTGTTAGGTGGTTTAAAACATTATCACAAAGGAAACGGTTGTAAGAAAAGATTGAAGAAAATATTATTGTATATTAAAAGATAGTATATACAATAACAATTATGACTATAACTATGGATGACAGAGAGGACACTCACAATGTCTGCTTTTGTACATACTTATACTTACCATAAGGTTCTGTTTGTTTCCATTTTTTTAGCTAAGACAAGTGTAGAAAGTTGATATAAAATTACTTAAAATGAGAAAAAATTGATAATTTCTGTGAACTAAAGAATAATCTTTCTCTGAATTAAAGAATAGATTTTAATAGAATTTGGGTGATTTATTGTGTATAAATTTTAAGAAGTAATTATTTATATAATTAATTATATTTTAATATTTATATTTTGTATAATAAAATAAAAAAAATTAATTTTTAATTTAATTATATTTTATAAATTAATTTTTATTTTAAATTATTTAAAATAAATATTTTAATTTTTAAAATATATTAATATAAAAAATTAATTTCTACTTATCATATCATTTATAAAATATATTAAATTCATCCTCTTAAATTTTATTATCCTTCTCTTAATTCTATCTTGCTCTTAATTCAAATGGTTAAATTTTTTTTTAAAATCTATTTAAATTCATCTTCTTAAATTCACTTCTTCATCGATACAAACTCTCATTTTTAATAATCTATACAATTAATACCACTTAGAGGAAATTGTTGTGACGGGTAACCAACATCTGTCTGGTCATTTTATCCGATACAAACAATGCCGGTTTAAAATTGTTATTAATTTTTATATATTTTTAATGATGTTTGTATCTACTAATTTTCAAACTATTGTTATTGACAATTATTTTTAATCGTTAGATTATTTTTGTACAGTATGTATCAGCTACCAACTATAACCAAATTTCGCAAGGTGGGGTGATTAGTTTTTATGCAGATATGAAATTAAGACAAGGTTTTTGACATAAAATGAATCTATTTGGTTCCAGTAAAACGAATGCGCAACTTACCTTTCAAGTGGAATGCAGAATGTATAGGTGTAACACAGTAATCCCCTCCATGCCTTTCTTTCTCTGTCTCTCTCACAAACTATATATATATATATATATATATATATATATATATTTCATTTATTTCAAAATCTAAATATTTTAAAATTATTGAGATTTAAATATTTTTTCAATTTAATCAGATTTTTAAACAAAATAGGTTTATATTTATTCAAAAATAGATGATATTCAAAAATAGATGATTTGAAGAAATAATAATAAATAAAAGTTTTGAATATATATTTTGAACTGTTATAATGTGAACGATATCAGTGTGAAAAAAAAAATACTAATTATATCCAATTAAAACATAAGAAACGGTGTACATTAAACATAACAAATTATCTATCCGTATTTATTTGAAAAGATTTAATAAATATGTGAGATGAAATTACATAACAATGTGAATCAAATATTTAAAATCAATATTTATTATCATATAATTACATCTAACAAATAAAAAAAGAGAATAATGAGTAACACATTTCTTCTCTGGCACAGAGAGAATATTTTACTTTATTTTCTTATTTATTTTATTTATATTAAATTAAATATTTTTAATTGAACTTTTACTTGAAATGTATGGCTCGTATTATATGGATGACTGTTTTTTTTTTAAGATTTTTATTTCAAATCAAAATCAATTAAAATTTAAAGAAAAACTTTTAAAATTTATGTTGAACCACGTGCGTTGATCTAAATTTTAGATATTTTTTTCTTGTCTGATATACAATCTTGTTTGCTGTAAATTTATCTAATATACAAATTCACTTTTTTATTTTTTTATATATATAATTCTTTTATTTTTTTATATATATTTGGTAAATTTACGTGGGCATGACTAAAAAAAAGTTATTTAGAGACTAATTTAATTGTGACCAAAATAGTCAATAAATAATAATTAAATTTAGTTACCAATTAAATAAAGATAATTAACTACAATTAGTAACTATTTTATTTGATACCAAATATTAATTATAACCAAAGTAATCAATAAATTAATAATTGAATTTAATTACCAATTAAGTAAATATAATTAATTATAATTAGTAATTATTTTATTTGGTAGTTAAAAATTAGTCTTTAAATAGTTTTTTTTTTATAGTGAATGTTATATATGCTAAAAATTAGTCTCTAAATATTTTTTTTTTGTAATGAATGTTATATAACATAACTAGCCATAATTATCAAACTTAATATATCAAACTTAAAAAATTTTCTTTTGGACTAGGAAAATTCCACAAAATGATGTTTAATATTTAAATATCAGTAAATAATAAATAAGGGAGTATACAATCCATCTACGTTGCACAGGAGTGAAATGACTTTGTTTAACGAGTTTATTTCTCCTAGACATTTTATAAAATGAGAATCATTCTCCATTCTCTCGTTGTTTAAAAGAATCAAATTCAAAATTTAGAAGCTTGACACTAATAACTTGTTAATTAAACTCATATGAGGATTTCGTATAGATTAGACGAGGTAGTAAAAATCTGATAATCTGTAAAAGAAGAAATTCTACCAAGGTGACTAAGTGAGTACAAAAAAATAAGTGTCAATCACCACCATGTGGGAGTTTACATAAACAAAAATTCTAGATAGTAAGTACAAAATTAGTTATATATATAAATAAATAAATAATTGTAAAATAATATTTATACATTTACATTTTATTTTTTATCCTACTTTCATTACATTTTCTTCCTTTTTTTCTTTATTTCCTATAATATAATCAATTATATTTTTTATTTCTCTCACTTTCAACTAGACCAGAAAATAAGATTTCCGCAATAATCATATATTAACATCCTTTAATTAAAAGAAGGCACGTGTACTACTCATAGAATACATTTTACTTGTATTTTCCTACAATCATCTTTCTTTCTATTATAGACTATATTTTACTTTATTTTCCTACTATTACCTTTTTTTCTATCAGAATATATTTTACTTTTATTTTCCTACTATTATTTTATTCTAGTGTCAAATCTATAACAAAAGTATCATAAAATATATCTGAATTCAGCTTGTAATCTATATAATATTTCAGAATTTCATAGATCATGCATCAACTTCAAAAGTATACCTACTGACTTTTAGAAACACTATACTCCATCATTACTTCTTTAATTAGCTTTTTAAAATAATCCCTTGCATTACATGTGTTGCATTAAATAATGATTATTGTTTTCCTTTTACTAATTTAATATAACAAGGAAAGAGGGACAAATGACTAAAGCAAACACAGAAAGCAGACACTAAACACGATAAAACAAGGGTCCATAATACGGAGTTCAATTAATATATAAAAAAAAAAAACTTTTAAGTCTTTCTCTATAAGAGAGTAAAGAAAAAATGGGCAAAATTTCCAAACTGTTAAGTAATTTTTTCTTTGAAATTTCTAAAATAGTATATTTATTTATTTATTTTTAGATATGGATAAATAGTATATAAGAGACACGATATTATTATAAAAAAAATATAGTTTTATTTCACGATTTAATATAAAATTAAATAAAATAGTAAAAAGAGAAAACAATCTTAATTTATTAGATAAAATTATGGATCTAATATTTCAATCAATGAGTTAATTAATATAGTGAGAATACTGTACGATTTTTTGTAAGGTTAATATTCTTCAACCATTCATTTTCTGTTCTTGTTTGACACTTGTGATCTATTGCTAATGTGTAACTAAAATAAATACAAAAAATTTAATTTAATTTGAATAGAAGAGTGGTTACTGAGAAGAAAAGTTACATGCTATGAATTTAGTTATTAATATATGAAATAGATTTAGTTAATAATAAATATAATTTAAAAATTAACAATAAATTCATTTAAAAAATTATATAATATTTTCAAATTTTTCATTCTAAATTTATTGCTAAATCTTAATTTTATTTTAATTTTTTTATATTAGTAACTAAATTCAAATATCAAACTTAAACTTAATTTTGCTAAATATATTTTATTACTAAATATTAATTTACTTTAATTTTTTTTTCAAAATCAAACTTACTTTTAATTTAGTTCAATATATAAATCTCATACTAATATCATTTTTTATTTTAATTTAAACAATAATCCCCTCAACCATATTATTGTTTAATTTCAAATTAATTTCACATTTGTTTCAATTTAATTTTAATTATTTTTATCAATAATTAAAACCACTTTTGTAACTGTGCATTTATTTTAGTTGCACATTAGCAATACATCACAACGTGCCAAATAAAACAGAAGAGGATTAGGTGGAGAATATTAACCCTATTAAAATGATACAGTATTCTCACTATATTAATTTACTCATTAATTGAAATATTAGATGCACAATTTCATCTAGTAAATTAAGATCGTGTCCACTTTTTAGATTTCATTTAATCTTATATTAAATTGTGGAATAGGGTCACGATTTCTTTACAATAATATTGTGTCTATGCACAATTTATCCATATCCGGAAATAAATAAAAAAATGTATCATTTCAGGAATTTAAAAGAAAAATTACACCAATTTAAAACCGAAAAAATGAAAAGTGATGTTGTTTAAATTTGGTAAAAAAGAGTATAAATATGTAAAAAAATGAATGAAAATTTGTAAATTATTAATTTGAAAAAGTATAAGTTGCTAGTTATTTTTCTTTTAGTGCTATTGTATTATATCTTACAAGGTAAATTACCCTAGATAAAAATATAACTTAACTTTTGCAACCACCAAAGTACCAGTCTGTATTTGTATTTCAAGATATGTCGAACTCGGACGCAAGCGTCATCACTCTTCACGCTTCTGGGGTCATGTAATATTTAAGAAAAACTCACATATTTAGCTTCATTCGCTTATGACTAGGCTTAGTAACTAATAGGAACTTCAGATTCTCGTATGTCACAAGAAATCCCTTCCTTAAAAGAACAGAAGTCTACCCTAATTAAGTATCTTTTTTTTTAACATGAGGACAGTAAAATAATAATCACGTAAATGAAACGTTACATAATCAATTAAAAAAATACGAAATTCTTTAACAAAACTACTTAACTTCAAATTAAGCATCTTTCAAAAAAATATTTGGTTATGTTTTCATCACCCATATTTTGATCTATATATTTCAATAAAATCTAGATTAACGGTAAATCATTATAAAATTATGTATATAATCATAATTTAATAAGAAAGAAATAGTTGTATAGTACGAGGTCACGCGCACCATAACTAGGATTATTATAATATTAACTTTTATGTACCCTAGCGAAACGAGAGGGCTTACAAGAATAAATATGAATTTACGTATTTTTAGGTAATTAAGTGTGAGTATAAGTTTAATAATGAGAAAATTGAGGAATATATAAAAAAGGAAGATCTTCAAACTCAATATCTTTAAGGTTTTAAATTGAAAGTGGTATCATTTTTCTTGTGGGTTTGGTTCATTTCTCGTTTTCGTGAGATCTCTCCGGTTTTGTCTCTTTGGAATACCTTTTCACTTAAGCTTGTCCCATATAAGTGTGTGAACTGCGGTATAAGTAGGAGTTTGTCAGGTACTCATATTTGAGGAAGAGTGTATCAACTGGAAGGCACTCTCACTTAAAAAGGAAATTGTTAGCTATTTGAGTAAAGAAATTGTTAGCTATTTGAGTGTGAGTGTAAATCCCATATATTTAGTAGAAATGAGAAAGTTAACAAGATATAATAACCCACAAATCCCAATATCTTTTAAGATTTTGTATTTAACGTGCAGTAATTCCCTTATGTACGTTTAGTTGATTTCTCGTTGTTGTTTCGAGATCTTCCCGATTTTGTCCCGAGTATCCGATTTTGCCCCCGGACTACCCAATAATGTATTCTATATATACAGAACAGAAACACAGAAGCGTCATCTTCCGTTACAGATCCATAATCATGGGGTCTTCAGAGGTCAAAGGTGAAGATGAAATGCTAAAGGCTATTTTTCTTCCCTACATCTCAACCAGCCACCTCATTCCCGTGGTGGACATGGCGAGGCTCTTCGCCATGCATGGGGTGGACGTCACGATCATCACCACACCGGCAAACGCCGCCGTTTTCCAAAGCTCCATCGACCGTGATTCTAGCCGTGGCCGCTGCATTCGAACCCATGTGGAAAAGTTCCCGCAAGTCCCTGGTTTGCCAGAAGGTGTGGAAACTATCAACGCTGATACTCCTCAACACCTCGCGAAGAAAATCAGCGAGGGACTGTCCATTCTCCAGGGCCAATACCAGCAACTCTTCCGTCTTATGCAACCTGATTTCATTGTCACCGACATGTTCTACCCTTGGAGTGCTGATGCTGCCAATGAACTTGGAATTCCAAGGCTCGTTTATGTCGGGGCCAGTTACTTTTCTCACTGTGCAATGAACTGCGTTGAAGAGTTTGCGCCGCACGCCAAGGTAAATTCCTATCAAAGCACGATTTTTAAACATGTATATCCGAAAGTGGTAAGGATTAGGTTACCCTTCAGATATGAAAAGATACGGAAAATGGAACCTGTTTAAAGTAATCTCACGTTTGATTTGAAGCCTATGAACATACTTAGTTGGGTCTGTAAAATTAGAGTTATATATTCATTATGTCTTTGTGTATGTGCTTGATAGGTAGATTCGGATAGTGAGAGTTTTGAGCTTCCTGGGTTGCCCCACAAGTTGGAGATGACTCGTTTGCAGTTACCGGATTGGCTTAGAGAACCAAAGCCCTATACCTATTTAAAGAAGAAGATTAAAGAATCAGAGAAGAAGAGCTACGGGTCACTGTTCAAGAGCTTTTATGAGTTTGAGGGAGCTTACGAGGAGCATTACAAGAGAGTCATGGGTACCAAGAGTTGGAGTGTAGGACCAGTTTCGTTGTGGGTGAACCAAGATGAGTCGGATAAGGCTGGTAGAGGACATGCCAAAGAAGGGGAAGGAAAAGGAACAGACGAAGAGTTGATTAGATGGCTTGATTCCAAGAAAGAGAATTCTGTTCTGTATGTGAGCTTTGGGAGCATGAACAAGTTTCCTACCTCACAGCTTGTTGAAATAGCCCACGCACTTGAAGATTCTGGCCATGATTTCATATGGGTGGTTAGGAAAAGCGATGATGGGGCTAGGGGTTTTCTGGCGGAGTTTGAAAAGAGGGTGCAAGGAAGCAACAAGGGGTATCTAATATGGGGTTGGGCACCCCAACTTGTTATACTAGAGCATCCTGCCACTGGGGCTGTGGTCACTCACTGTGGGATGAACACTGTGTTTGAAAGTGTCATTGCAGGATTGCCAATGGTGGCTTGGCCGATATTTTCGGAGCAGTTTTTCAGCGAGAAGTTGGTGGTGGATGTGTTGAAAATTGGAGTGTCGGTTGGAGCAAAAGAATGGAGAAATTTGAATGAGTTTGGGAGTGAGACAGTGAAGAGAGAGGCCATAGGAAATGCCATTGCTTTGTTGATGGGTGGAGGGGAAGAGTGTTTGGAAATGAGAAGGAGAGTGAAAGTGCTGAGTGATGAGGCAAAGAAAGCAATTCAAAGTGGAGGCACTTCTCACAACAATTTGAAAGGGCTTATTGAAGAGCTCAAGTCACTCAAACTTCAAAAGGATAATAGCAAAGGTAATTGAGGAGATACCCTTCAAAAGCCCTGTAGAAGATGTTAGATCCTGAGAGTTAAGCTTTTACATATTTTTAATGTATCATGCATGCTGCTACAAACTATTGATGAAGTTATGCTTAGCTTTCACTTTATACCTATTCTATGTTTAGTTAAGCATTATTTTGTGAGGCATGTAATTGTTTGAAGAAATAAACACGAGACTGCCCTAACAAGATTGATGGTTCTGGTCTTGTTGAGTACAATTTTTCAGCTTTGGGATTCCCTTGCTGGGACCTATGCCCTCTCCAATGTAAGTTTGATTTAATTTTTAAATATTTATACATAAAGTTGTCTATATAATTTGAAGTTTGCTGTAAGACTTACAAACTTTTATATGATGATGTCGGTTTTTTTAAATAACAGTGCAATTCGTATTAAAATTATCCAGAATGGGTAAAAAACTGACATGGATAAATATATTCAGTTTCCTTAAGAAGAAATTGTGCTATTTAAATAGAGAAAAATGGTGAAAAACAGTCACAATTTCTGTATTAATATTTAAATGGTATTGAGGTGTCACTCTTTTAATTAATATTTCAATTAATATTTAATTAAAATATTATGAATTCAAAATGAAAGTTTCAATTAATATTTAATTCCAGATTATTATACTAACATCAATAATAAAGACTTTTACTTCACAGTTATCACAGCAACTAGCTTACTCACTACACTCTTTATCTCCAACTCTTGCGACCTACTTTTCTCCACTAGCCATCATATTGAAAAGTCACTTTTACATCTAAAGTCTTCTTCCATTATACCCACTAAGTCAAAGTAAGACCAAATGTATAATCTCTCTCCTAACATATTTCACCACATACTCAAACAATAAAGTTCCCCATGATGATAAACTTTTGGTGTCAAACTTATATCCTCAAAACCTACTAAAATAATTGAAAAACATAAAAATTGATAAAAGGTCACAAATTTATTCTTTTTGCAATGATAGCATGCCCTTTCAACTACAACAAGACAAGCAATAAAAACCATATCTCACAACATCAAATACCTTTGAATATTGATGAGAATCTTTTGACCACTGCATTCAAGCAATGTTTTTCTCTTACCTAAATTTAGACTATAAAAAAATAATAATAAGTAATATTCTTATTATTAAATAAAATTAATACAGAATATAATATAAATAATCTTTTTACTTTTGTCTAGTATAACTGGTGCAAGATTCCCTAGATAATAAATTAGGTAAAAACATGTAATATAATGTTGGAGTGCATTGAAAAAAAAAATGCACTTTAGGTTGGGTTTTTTAGAAGTCAATCTAAAACATGTAATATTCTAGACAAAGTTGGGCAATTGCTTTATTCACCCCATCAATTGCTTTATGCACCTATCAATGAAACGAAAAGACGAAATTGTCTATCTGGATTAATATGTAAAAGCTAGGTTTTTCTGAGGCCATTGTTGGCTGCCTAAGGAGTTGGTGGTAAGGCTGCAAAACGACGCTGGTGGTGGTGGTGATTCCCATTTGGGATTGGATTTTGAGTGAAAGGGTTAATACACCATGGATTTGGAATTCCGAAACATGCTTCTGGAAAACACAATTCTAGAATTCAATTTCCGTAAGCCATGATATCCCAAAACGCACTTGCGGAATTTCGTTTCCATAATTGTATTCCGGATTATCATTTTTGGAACTCAATCTTAACCCCTCTTAAACATGTTTCGTATTTCCAATTCTGGAAGCTATTTCCAAAACTCAATTTAGAGAAAACTATTGATCCTACTCTATCCAAACCTTGCAAAAAATAACCACCAAACCTTATCCGCACCACCTTCTCTTACCTCTCAACACCACCACCACCTCCACAAGCGCTCGCCAAAGGAATGGACTCCGTCAATGATAAGGAATGCTCCACCACGAACGCGCTTATTTCTCATTGCACCATTAAACCCATTGCAGCTGCTCCTTTCAAATAAAAATGACAAGGGCACGACTGGTATTTTGAAAAATTATGGAGTGCAGGAAGCAAATGCCTAAAAGATGCTTAATCCCTGATCCATAATATATTTCTTTTCGGCTTGTACTTCTTAAACCTCCACAATTGCTAACTGCACCTCCATCATTACTAACCGCACCCATACTAAGAGTAAAAAAGCTAAAATACTCTCCATCGCTGAACTACGTAGCCATTATTATCACTGTCACTGTACTTCCAACTACACCTCTATTTTTCATTACCACTGCACTCTTTGAGAAGAAGAAGAGAATTGTTTCGAAAAACCCATTCTAAAAGATAGTATAATTGTTTCAAAAATTCTATTCTAGAATGTTTGTCATATGTTTTGGAAAGTCTCTTTCAGAAAGATCATTATAGAAAAACATATAATATGTTACAGAAATTATTTTAAAATATATTTCATATATTTTGGAAAACTTATTCCAAAAGTCCTATTGTCAAATTTTTTAGATCAAGTAATTTAGAAGTCTCCTTTATAAAAAGTAAAATATCATTTATAAATTATGAGGCTGGATTGTACAAATTATGGTGGTGCAAAAAGGAAAAGTCTTGCTTTTGTGGGTGGAAGTTCTTCAAATTCATTGAATTTATTTCCAGCACCCCGTAAATTCTTTCCCACCTTTCAAAACTTTAATACTATTTTCGTTTATAACATGAAAGGTGCAAATGAGTGAAAAACTTAATTCATAAAGGCATATTCTGAAATAAAAGTTATTTGAATGAACATTCCAAAAACAATAAAATCAACTCTAGAACAAATGTTTAGCCTTGTGAATGAAGGTTGCGAAATGCATTATCCCTAATTTTGGAACGTATGACTTAAAATTAGTTTTCTTCATTAATATAAGATAATTTTTTCTTAGATGTACATCAATGTTATTACTTTATTAGTATTGGTTGGGAAAAATTTTCTATTACCCTTGATTAAAATTGGTTTTGTCCAATTTTAATTTGGAGGATTTTTCAGTTAATATTGATTAAAATATTTGTGGTTGACATCATACACAAATAATTTGGATTGAAACCAAATATGAAAAACTCTTATCAACACCGGTTAAAAAATTCTTAATAAACTTTAACTAAAAGACTGAAAAAAATATTAATTAAAAAATTAACGGCTAACATTTTGGATTATTAAATATTATTTAATATTAAATTGTTTTTCGTATTTAACTATAATTAAAATAATTTATACAAACAAAAGAATTATAATTTAGTAAATTAAATTATTTTATACAAACAAAACATTTGAAATGTGAAACGATTTAAATGTAAAACAATTGAAATTTAATGTATTTTGAATTTTTTTAAAATTATAAAATTATGTAAACACACAGTAAGTAAAGTTGGTAAAAAATATATATATAATTCAAACTAAAGAGATTGAACTGAATTACATAAAAAAGTTGAACTAAATTATTTATATATAATTTATAAGATTAGAAAATGTATTCCAGAATCAGATGTATTCCTAATACTTTAAACAATTTAGATTAAATCAAAATTCAACTAAAATCCAGTTTAATCTTATTCAACCATTAATTTGTGCATTTTACTACCCTAGTCAACTGGTGGTCACAGTTTTTATTATATACCTCCATATTACACTCTCTCCATATTATGGAATCACAAAATAACATTTTAAAATATTTAAAATTTTCAAAAAGTACTGTTCAGAATGTAAAAAACTAATTATATACTCCGAGTCATTGTGAAAAAAATTATTTTAAATTATATTTTCTGTCATTACAAGTACATACTGAAAAATAATAATTTTTAATAAAAAAACTCATTCCAAAATGATCGTAATAAAATTTATTAATCACTGGATTAGACAGAAGGTAAATGGTTTCTTTAGGATACAAAGTCAGGAACAAATGATCTAGAATTTTCTTTCACTTGCATGTTGACATTTTATGATCTTGGCTATAAAGTATTTTGTGGTCAGAATATTTGTGTTAAGAACAAGATTATGCTCAAGATCTGCTTTAGCAAAATCCTAAAGGAATGGTTTGTAATGCTAAATTCAATTTCAAATTATAGATAAAATGTTTTTTTTAAATGATTCTAAAATGTATAATTGAAAAACATTGTAGATAATATATAAATATGAAAAAAGTTTTAAAATTTAATTTTTGTTATTTCACTAGGAGATATGAAAAGAATTAAAAATTAAAAAAATGTTTTTATTATTTCACTATTATAAGAACTATAAAAAGAATTATAAATATTAAAAAACAAAAAGCCTCATGTTGGTCTGCACACTTAGCAATACAAAGATGGAAACTTATAAAAAGACTTAATAGATTTAATCATATAATCAAAAGTTTTGTATCACACAACTATATTTAAGAGATAAAATTTAAACCAAACATTTAAAGAGAAGTGAAATATAAATAATAATGTCATTTCATTTTTTTAAAATTAAATAAACATAATTTTTAAATTTTATCTATTTTTTTTAAAGCTTATACAAATCACCTATTTATGTTATGTGTTATGGGCCTCTTGAGGGTCAACAGTCGAATTAAAGGTGTGGGCTGATGCATGTACCCAACTCATAAAATCTAGTATTTTAACTTAATTTGATATTTTCAGTTCAATTTCATTTTATTTATATACATTTTCCATAATATTCTATGTATGTAGTCATTGAATGACTTTCCAACAACAACCCTATTGACACTGAGTCTATATAAACCCAACCTATTACCCGACAACATGAACTGGGTCCATTTCATATATTTTTCAAAATTTTGAGTTTATATTACACATAAAAATAGATAGATTCGGTCCTATAGCTACGACTCTGCATATTCATCTCAAGGAGACTCTAACAAGGTGTCAAAAACTCTTCATTGATGTTAGATTTTGGGTGCTACAACAACATTTTGACTCAGAATAACAAAACAGTATTTGACCTTTTTCAATACATGGGTATGTACTGAGGAACGAGTTTGGATTGTAGTTAGTAAGAGGACATGAGAGAAACTGTGAGAAAAGACAAGGCTAGGTAGTTTCCTGAGAAGAAAATGCCGCCGCCATTGAAATCACATTGAAGCGTGCGTGTCCTTCTGATCAAACCGAGACTTTGTATTTGTGTGAAGCACCATGAACTATATATATACATGAGTTGTCACTAAAAGTCTAAAAGAGTCTCACCTTAGTCCTTGTCCTCAAATGTTTTTCTTTTCACTGAAAATTAGGTTTCGGTTCACACACTTGTTATGTTTCTTTCTTCAATGTTTTTGTAACTGTTAGTTTTGCTTTCTATTATTATGTGTTGCAGACACAGGACCAGAGTATATATAATAAACTTTTTTGTTTGAATCAGAATATATATTTCTAAATTGAGAAGGTATTTTCAGATGAATGAATTTGAAAGCTAACATTGGTTATTTTATTTGACTGTTTTTTATTCTTTGGTTGAATATTCTAAAGACTTTTAAAAGACTAAGCAGATAGTAGTACTGTTATGGATGCAGGCTCTTATCATTTTATATTGCACAGTATAATTCTTTAAAATTTTTCTATTGGTTTCTTCTGCTTTGGATCTTTGTCTAAAAGAATAGCAACAAATTAGAAACCAACAAAGAAAACGATGATTGGGACTTCATTAACACAAACTTTAATTATTTATTTGCTTTGGGACCCTTCTAGTTGATCGACTTAATAATCAAATCAAAATAAAAAAATACTCATTCATTGGTGTTAAGATCAATAACCACTGCAGCAACTTCATAACTTCACCAACTTCCATATAAATTATAAATCCAGAAATTAGGTTTGTGAACTGAGAAGTTTGACTGCTTAAGGAATGTTTTCTCTTAAAAAAAAGATGGTTGAAATAAATTTTACTCTCACATAATTTTTTAATATATATAATTTTATTACGATTTACTATATTTTCTAATTTGTATAACACTAAAAGTTGTTGAGTATTTTAGTTTTACTTAAAAAAAATTAAATGCATACTAATAGTATTGTTTAGAATTGTCAAGAGATTTTTCAAAGATGACAGTTTAATATGTAAATTTCACTAGATATACATGATCAGGGATGTAAAAAAGGTTAAATTTATTTTATGCATAAATTAAAAAAAATATTAAATAATTTTGTAAATTAATTTTAACTCTGTAAAGAGAGAGAGTGTATCTTGGTATGTAGTCACAGCATGCTTGCAGCTGTAGCAATCCCTGATGTAAACTAGAACCATTTATGACTCTCAAGTTTGACTTTATCTCTCATTAATATCAGTGACAAAAATCTTAATTCTTTTCAGTTAAGCTGTCATCATTCTTGAAAGAAAGATAACGCCCTTTGCAACTATGTGCTGTTTAATTATTGAAACTTAAATGTTAATTAATAAAATAATAAATTTAAAAGAAAAAACAGCAAAGCAAAGAGACTGTGTTGAAAAAAATGATTATTAATATTAAAAACTTGACAATAATATTAATAACTATCTCTGTCAAAAGACCTCATAATTCCCTAAAAGCACACATTTCACTTTATTCTATTCTATTCTATTCTATTCCATAGTAACATCTGAGAAAGAAAAAATGATGGTCAGTGATATTGTTTCCACAGGATCAAGGGTCTACAATTGAGCTGTGATCACAGCAACCTTTGATCCTAAAAAATTCCTTGGTGATTTGTTTATCCATAGTGGTTGGATTAGGTCCTTTCTTGGGTCTTCTGATTGTGATTTTCCCAACTTTTGCACAGAATAACCAAACTACCCTTCCTTGTGACCCCTCCCTTGATGTGACCCTTGGGAAGGACCATTCAGCCACTGCATACATTGCATGCAACAACAGAAGGGAAGAAGGACCTCAACCCAAGTCAGCCAAACACAGCACATAGAGTTTCAGAATCCTTTTTTGCCCTTTCCATGTCAGTGACCCTAAACGGTAACAGTACAGTACACTCTGCCTCCGCTGAATTTCAGACAAACAGTGCCATTCACCCTCGCCCAATCACCCATCAGGTGCTTTGTTTTCCACTTTACAAACCAAAACCAACAATAATATATGCATGCAAAACCAAGAAAAACAAAACATCCCTCTATATTCCTTCATGCCCTTTTACCAGTTAAGTGTTAATAACTATTTCTTTTGCTTAATTCAATTAGTTTATTTCTTTTACTCTCTCCACTGGTTTTACGGTTTGGGAGTTTCATTCATTGTCCTTTTTTTTTTCTCCTTCCGTGAGGTCCAGTGGGGCTGAGTGATGAGTGAAAGTTTGTCTGGAAGTGAGTGAGAAGATACGAAATATGAGATAGAAAGAGAGAGAGAGTGGTGTAGCTGTTTCATGCTGCTTTCACATATCCTATGTCGTTATGTGGCTGAGGATTGGGTCCACCGACCCGTAGGCCTTACCCTCTCTCTCATTCATTAATTTTTGGTAGTGAAAATTTTTCATTTATGACAAGGGAGAAGTGAGCAAAATCTGGAAAAGCTTTTCAAGGGGAAAAAAGGTAGAGAATAATAAAGAAAAAGGAAAAATGTTTTGTGAATATGTGTTGGTGTATCTGCATGACACCAAATCAGTGAAGAAACTGAGTGATATTATTGCCAGCTCAAATTTCTCATTTATAACAAGCCAACCTGAGGAGGATATGTCCATGGAGGGGTTCAATATTTGCTGTTCCTGTTAATTTCTTCCTCTTCAATATCTCTTTCTCCCTTCTATCTATTTTCCCTCTGCTAGAATTCGATTAATTTGCTTATCAGTTTTTTTTTTCTGAGATTGGGGTTGTGAATTGAGGAGGACTCAAATTGCATGTGGGTTTTCCAGAATTCTGATTTCAGTTGTGGTGTTCAAGGAGAAAAGGATACTCCCAGAGGAAGCAGAAGAAGGTTAATTATCATATATAGGGCTTGCTATGGCGACATCATCTTCCTCAGCATCACTCTTTGGATTTAGAGAAGACGATCAGAACCAGATGAAGCAACAGCATTCCTTGACACCATCTTCGTCAGCAACTCCAGCTGCACCACCACCCCAGAAGAAAAAGAGAAACCAACCTGGAACACCATGCAAGTATCTTAAATTTTTTTAATCAGAAATTAAGATCTAATCTCTAAATCGCTTCCTATATCAATGACACAATTTTTTTCCTTTCATAGATTGTATCTATTTTTATTCCACAAATGTTCTTTGCTACCCTTTTGTTTCACTTGGGGTGTGTGTCAATTCCCAAGGGAACCCTAATTCATAAACAAATGTAATTAAGATGGACTGAAATTAAATGGGTATGTATGTATGTATGTATTTGGAAATCTTTGTCTTGAAGCTTTCTTGATTTGATTTCCAGGTTTTGGTAGTATGTTCTTTATTTTTTTTTTCTTTTGCCTTGTGTGAAGTAATTAATTTTCTAATAATTTGTTGTTTGGCATTTTTCCATGGCAACAGATCCAGATGCGGAGGTGATAGCACTATCTCCCAAGACCCTAATGGCAACAAACAGGTTTATATGTGAGGTGTGTAACAAAGGGTTCCAAAGGGAGCAAAACCTACAGCTACACAGAAGAGGACACAACCTGCCTTGGAAGCTTAAGCAGAAGGCTACAAAAGAGCCAAAGAGAAAGGTTTATCTGTGTCCTGAGCCCACATGCGTCCACCATGACCCTTCAAGAGCCCTTGGAGACCTCACAGGGATCAAGAAACACTACTCTCGCAAACATGGTGAGAAGAAGTGGAAGTGTGACAAGTGCTCTAAGAAGTATGCTGTTCAATCAGATTGGAAAGCCCATTCTAAGACTTGTGGCACCAGAGAATACAGATGTGACTGTGGCACACTCTTCTCCAGGTAAAATACCCCAAACATAGTACTAATTAACATGCATCTATTGCTGTTACCCTTTTTCCAAACACTCAACTTTTACTAAGTATTTTTACTTATTATGCAAAATTTAGCCTAACACAGCCAGAAATGGCCATAAACAGAAGGAGGAGAACAGTGTCTGGTTTAGTTTGGTTTTGGTTTTGACTTGTTTGGGGTTGGCTTAAGGGTATATTATATTAGATTCTTCTCTTCAAGACACACACACACACACAGCTAAAGTGTGTAGCTAGCTTGCTACAGTGAGGAAAAGGGCTTAGATGCTTTCTTTATCTTCTGAATATGGTTTCCTTTCAATTTGATTGATTAAGATTCTGTCCACTCGATTGGTTGCTTCTCTCTCGTATGGTTTCCTTTGTCATCATTCCTTTCTATTGGTACGGTGGCCAACCAAGAGAAATGGAAGGAAACATCCCCCCACGTGAATCATCTCTGGAAACTGCCTTGGTTATAGGGCTTTCAGAACAAACACACGGAGGAACAGCACCCTCTTTATCCCTCTCTCGTCAAAACACATAAAGCAAATGGAAATAAGGAAAATAACTCTTTCTTTCCCATCCCACCTCGAAAACCCCGCTATTTCCCCATTTTTCTTTTTCTTTTTTTCCTTTCTATTCACGTGTTGCCATGCCATGAAGATGAGAGAGAGAGAGAGAGAGAATATGTGTTTTTGTGTGTGATATGTTGTTACAACCTTTGTTTTCTTCTGGGTTGGCTAGATGTGTTCAGTACTGTGCCCTTGCAGGTTCTCCTTTTCATGATAACGTTATGGCCTAATCAAGCATCCAACTCTCTCTCTGTGTTTTTATGTATCTGGTTCTAGTACTACTTTTCTTTGCCTTCCACATGATTTGAGGTTTTAATATGGTGTGTGAGTGAGTGGTCACGCTGAATTCACATCAGAGATATGCTGTACCTAATAAATGTTAATGATTAACTCACAAAGTGGGCACATCCCTGTTGACAATTTTCATAGCATTGGAGTCAAACCAAGTCCAGTTCCACCACAATCTCACAATCATGGTTCGCTTTTTCTATCTCAAAAAACACATTCAATGTTATTCCTTGCTTCCATTTATTGAACACTCCTCAAGTCAAGTCCTTCACACTGCACTTCTTAATTGATTGGTTAATCCTTTTTATCATCTTCTACTCGAATTATTCCACCTACTTGTTGTGTACCCTTTTGGAAATTTTCAGTTTTCTTCTCATTCGCTTCTCGACTTGGCACCACATTATTTTTTTCTAATTACTCGTTTCATAAATACACGCAAATGTTTGTCCTCGGGCCAATTAAGGCTTTTATTCTTATATTTGGATGTTAACATTTTTTAAGTGATTTTGTCATTAAGATTTTTATTGTCTTTTACTTGGAAAAGCCATGTCCTAATTCTAGTAATCTATGCATACTGTTAGATACGTAACAAGTTTAAATTTATATCATTTTTATACTGTTTCTGAAGTGAACTATTTCATGTCATTTTTTAAAAAAAATTTAAATCAAGTATAAAAATCATTTATGAAAACTTTCCTCCCTCTCCCTCTCTCTTCTCTCTCTCTCTCTCTCTCTCTCTCTCTCTCTCTCTCTATATATATATATATATATATATATATATATATATATATATATATATAACACGCTTCTGGTAATAATATACAAAATCATTAGCTTCTACAAACATACACACACACTCTTACTGACCTTTGGTAATTCAAATTAAATTTTGAAGCAACCAATCCTTGATCTAATTCATAAATTTTCGATGATGAACTTCCATTTTCTGGACAACTCATCTGAGAAAATTTAATATATAATTTTAAAAATATTTTTTGATATCAGCAAATTTAAGCCAAAAAAATTACAAGTTATATGGGTTTCAACCAGTATAAATTAATTTCCATTCAGAATTAACTTTCCTTGTTCTGAATTATTTTTAATTAATCCACTCAATCATTCATATATTCTCTGGTAAATAAAAAATTTATATAATCTAAGAGCAATCTCCAACTAACATATAAGTGATTCACAAAAAATAAAAAAAACAAAAGTTAATTATGTATCATGTGGAAATAGATGGAAGACTAATAGTTCAAAATCATGTTATAACATAAGTAACAATGACACACTTCCTCCAAAATATTGAAAATCAATTTAGCTTAACTTGAACATTCGTTAAGTAAATAAAATTTATTCTAAATATAACTTCAAAACCATTATTTAATGATATAAAAATTAACAAACGATTTTTGCTAGAACATTATTTTGTGTGTTCTATCATAAAACTCAATGATCCTTATCATAAGAAGTGTGTGATTAATCCAGTAGTTGTTTGAATGCAGGAGAGACAGTTTCATCACCCACAGGGCCTTCTGCGATGCACTTGCTCAAGAGAGTGCAAGACAGCCACCAAACCTTGGCGCCGCCATTGGCACCCACCTCTTCGGAACCACCTCCAACACCATCCCTCTCAACCTTTCTCAGGTTGCTTCTCACATCTCCAACATCCAAGACCCCACCACCCAACCAACAGAACTCCTCCGCCTAGGTGGTGCCGCCGCCGCCGCCGCCGCCAGAACCACCCAATTCGACCACCTCCTAGGTTCTCCCTTCCGACCCTCCCAACAACAACAACCTTTTTTCATCGAACCTAACCAAAACTACCACCCCGACCAACAACAACCACAAGGGCTGCTCCAAAACAAACCCTTTCAACAAGGACTAATGCAACTCTCTGATCACCTCAGCAACACCAACGCACCCTTCAACCTTCCCTTCCTTTCCACCACCAACGCTTCATTCTCAGAAACCTTTAACAATGCCAACAACACCTGCAACAACAACAACAACAACGAGGGCACTAACTTCTTCACAACTTCGAGCGCTCCTTCTCTCTTCAGCAACAACTCTGTCAGTGCAAACGCCAATGCCAACGCTCTATCTCACATGTCCGCAACTGCACTGCTTCAGAAAGCCGCACAAATGGGTGCTTCCTCGAGCAACAGCACCGCTTCGCTGCTGAAAAGCTTCGGAAGCGCGTCCTCCAGCAGCGGCTCAAAGTCCGAGCAACACAGGCCACTGGTGAATGCCGCAAACTACGGCGGCGGAATCTTCGGAGGGACCGTGAACGAACAGAGTAACAGCAACCTGCAAGACCTGATGAACTCGTTCGCTGTTAGTGGAAACTCTTCCATTTTCGAAGGTGGGTTTGAAGCATACGATCATAACAGTAACAATACCAGCAGGGAGGGAAAAGTGCATGCAATGAGCGGAAGCAGCAGCATTGGAGGGTCTGATAGACTCACCCGCGATTTTCTGGGTGTGGGTCAGATAGTTAGAGGCATGAGTGGGAGTGGAGGGGTTGCACAGAGAGAACCACATGGTTTCAACTTGAGTTCTTTGGAAGCAGATCAAAGAAATAATAGTAACAGCAACAATAATGCTGCGCCGTCAGGTCAAGCTTTTGGAGGTGGTGGAGGGAATTTTCAGTGAGAAAAATCATCTCCCTCGTCCCAACAAAGTACAAAGGTACGTCATCATTTCAAAAACAATATACTATTAATCAGTGACATGTTATGGATGATAATCTCATCATTGCTGTTATGATTCCATAAGGGTTTCCATTTTCTTTTATGTTTTGATGTGATAAAAGTAAGAAGAAAGTGAAGTGGTGGAGAATGTGATGATAATTTTATTAAGCATTTGTTTTGTAAATGGTGGATTGATGAGGGTTAGAAAGATGGTGGTACTTTTGAAAAAAAGGAAAAATGTGTGTGTTCAGAAAAAGAGCGTGTGGTCTGACAAGTTGTCTTGCATGGGGTGGACAACGACGTTGTGCAGTACTTTGTTTCTTCTCTTGTCTTCTCCTTTTCATTTTCTTTCATTTTTGGATATATTTTGGGTTGGCAGAGTCACGAGTGTCAAACTGGGGGACCCTCACTCAACCAATACAATACCTGCTCTTATTAACATGTTCTCCCACTGTCATATATGTATATGTGTAGATTGTTACATATATTTATTGCTTTTTTTCTTATAAATCTTGCAGAGAATGTTTGATCTGAACGAATTTTAAAGACCTTTATATATATATATATAACTTTGTGATGTATATATGTCTTATTGTGATTAGATTATGATAATTTTCTGATGCATTCGTTTTGTTTATTAATTATTTTTGTTTGAAAAAGTATTTTGAAAGTTTTTTTTGCTGCATGACAGGATATAGTTGAAGGTTTTGTGTAAGGTTAAGTTCACTGCTATTATACTGTTTTGGTGTTTTGTTTGTTTATATACATGCTAAATTCTCCTTAAGACTCATAATTCCTTTAAAAATAAAAGGTTTTTTATTCATTGAAAGTGGATATTGCTTTTTCATATAAGAGGATATATTTTAATTGTCTAGAATATGAGAATTATAAATCAGAAACATAAAATTATTTTTGTAAAAGGACAATGGTTAAGATTAACATTCATTTACTACATGACTATTTAAAAAATCATATTCTTAAATAATTTTTTTAACGAACTTAATATAAGTCATGTATACTTAGTTCTTAATTTTAATCATTCAAATTTATTTTATATAACTTGTATTTATATATATATATTGCCTCTTTTAAAATGATAAAGATAAAATAAATCTTTTCATTTCACAAATAAATGAATTATTTAATATTTCAATGCATATGTATGATTTGCAATACAATTGCTTGTATCATTTATTAATTTTTTATAAGCATTTGATGTTAGAACCTATTAAAACAAGTTATTAACCAGACATTTATAAAATCATATAATCACTTACAAAAATAATGTCTTGAAACAAAAAATCTCACCAACTTATGTACTTTAATTTTAATAATTTATAATAAGATCTAAGTAATTAGTATTTATTCATTTCACTGTGGTATAAAAAGCATCCTATCTTTTTAAGTGCCCCAAATATAACATTTTAATTTATTCTCCATCAGTTATTGAAACTTTGCATGCAGTTCTTAGAATATGAGTGTATTATTTGTGACACTATATATAGGGAAACTCCATTTAGGTGGTTCTCTAGTTTAGCTAAGTAATTAAGTAGCAGTTTTAGAATCATCTTTTGAGTTTTGGCAACAGTATAATTCACAGTTGTTCATGCTTTGTTTTTTGCAGGGATTTCAAGTGGCTCCATTGAAACTTGACTCTTCAGCTCATCTAATTAAGGCTTTGTATAAAGTTCAGTATTAGGGAAGCACATGTGTTAAGTTTCTGCAATTCACTAATAGCGCAAGCAAATTAGGCTTCAAAATTAGGGTTCTTCAACTCGGTTACCAACTTTCTGCTTTTTCTTTCCGTTCCTTTCTAAATGTTTATTCGGATTTTAAACAAAGTAGCTTCAAGATTTTCATGGTTTAATTTAATAGATTTTGTTATTTGGACAACGCATTACATTGCTCATATTTAAACTTCACTGCCATCAATGACTTTGTTCATATATACTTTGGCATTTTGTGCTTAAATGTGCTTGGACATCTTCACATCGTGATGGTCCCGTTGTGTCACATGCTTCTTTGCAATGTTTTATAAATTAAGTTAATTTTTGAACTCTGGTACACTGCCTTTAACTGTAGTATATAAGGAATTGTGTCCGAAATTATCATGATCATGTATATATGTATATATTTTTCTTTATATAAAATTTGTATATTCAAGTAGATTGGGATGGTTTTGAGCAAAATGTATATGTCATTAAAATTTATAAATATTTTTAATTTCAAAATTACAACTTAAACATGCATATATAAAATTAAGAGAGAATTATACATAAGCATAAAATGGCTCAAACTATTAGTGTTCATTATTTTCTTTTTCTTGGTTCATCTGACACTCTCCGTAATTAGTTCCACTTCATTGATTTGATTTTCCTTGAAGAAAGTATTTTGAGTCATGATGTGCCCTAAACTGTTTTCATTAATTAGACTGGGTCTTCGTTAAAATGTAGTTCTAATTTGAATATAAGTGAAATGAATTATTCCTACTTTAATTTTAACACTTACTCTTCGATCTTATTTTTTGTTTTTCTCAATTTATAATCTTCATAGTGAACTAGTTATTATAAGTAGATTTGGACAGATTTTTTTTTTTCTAACTGTAAAGACTAATCTAATGCATAATTAATAATGCAAATATGCCCTTAATTAAAAAAAAATTAAAAATGCTAGAGATAATGTAAGTTAGTTGAAAAGTAACTCTAAGAGAATTTAACCCCTCACCCTCTCTGTAAGCTTGTTGGTTAAAAACATTTTTCTGATGTTTTCTTTTTTCAAGTAATAATGTTACTTAGAATGACTATAAAAATAACAACTATCCTTTTGAAATCCTCTACATTTCCTGAAAATTATTATCAATAATATATTAAATAAATTTAAATTATATATTTTGATTAGTAAATAAAATGGTGACATATGGGTATAATCTGAAACAATATTAAACCCATTTCAAATTATATATTTTAGAATAAATGATTCCAAAATGACCACAGGAAGACATTTCGTGATGTATAATTTAAAATAATAATTTTCTGATTATTGATATATTAAAAGAAGTAAAAATATTAAAAAAAATATGAGGTGTGGGAAGAACAAACATCGTGTCTTTTTTAGGTTTTTTCTTTCGGGTGCATGGACAGTGTTTTACGTCATGTGTTGCACTATTCTACTTATCGACTTCAAATGTACTTTTATTGAGTACAACACTTTTGTTTCTTTAAATGATGTCGGCAGATTTAAAAGAAAAATATATCTCTGTTATTTGAATCTAAATGTTATTTAATAATAGTGGCCTATTTTTCAAAAGTGTCCATGTTCTTTTTACGCAAAACCCCGTGGGTAAGGTGCATCTGAATAAATTAATTTATCACTGAAAACATTTATTTGAAAAATAGGAAATAAAGAGAAATGTGATAAAATGAAAGTAACAAAAGTATATCATTGCTGTTTATAAAGAAAATAAAATTATAGGATGACCGCCTGTATGGAAATAGAGGGAGAAGAGTATATTTTATACTTTTCAGAAATTTGTTAAAAAATTCAATAACAAAAAAGAAAATAATAAATATTAATATATTAAGAAAAGTAATTGAGTAAAAAATATGAATTTTTGGAATTAAAATATATTTTAATTAGTGTATAAATATTTTTATATTATGTATTTATTTATTTCCCTATTTCTTCAATTTATTCAAATAGAAGGCATGTTTAGATGCTGAATCAACAAGTTACGTGATTTGGGCTTAAATCAAGTTCAGCTTTCCAGCGCCATAATTGTAGGCCTTTTCTTCCTGCAGCTCCATAATTTTTAACTACATGTATATAATTTTTTAAAATGACCATTTTACCTTCTGTAAAAGTAATTTCCAAATTATCTGTGTTGAAAATATTTCAAAACAAACTTTCTAAAATTTTTATAATAGAATTTTTAGAATAAACTTTCAAAACCACACAAATACAGGATTTTCAGAACAAGTCTTTTGAAATATATATGATACGTGAGTTTTCGAAATAAATTTTCTACAACATATTTCATGAGTTCTAAAATAAGCTTTTCAAATTAGAATTCCTAGAAAAACTTTTCAAACATTAATGATAACTTCCGAAATGAGTTTTTAAGAACAGCTCTCTCTCTCTCCCTTTTTCCTCTCCAAGAGTGCAGCTCGATAAAAAAAAACAGAGATGTAGGAGACGGCAGAAGTGACAGCAATGGCGGCAGTAATGTTGAAAGCCGTTTGGTGCAGGAGGGAGGATATTTTACTTATTTTATCTTAGTATGTGCAGTTAGTAATTATGGGTGCAGGGAGCAAAAGCGAAATTGTATTGTGAGAGAGTTTCACACGCAAACGCCATTTTTTGTGTTGAAATTTGTATTAATGGCTTAACATGGAGCAAGTGATAAGCTAGGCAATTGCCACTTGCGCAACATTGAACTTAAGCCAACATGCAAATCATAAAATTAAATAATTGTAAATTATAATACATATCTTAAGATAAATAATATTAATATAAATATAATATCAAGTTAAAAAATTACAAGTACTAAAACATAAACTTTTAAAAACTTAAAATCGAATGTGTTGAAACAAATGTAACGCTAACGTTTTAATTTCTTTTGCTTCTACGTATATTATTGTACTATAGGGAGAAATTCCATCTAGAAAAGGTTGCAGCCCTGTTTAAAACATGCTCCAAATACGAGATATGGAGAACCACTAAAATTCATATTTTCTTTGTATTAAAAATGTACTGATGTGTATAGTAAATTAGTTTATGAAAACACTGATTTTATTTTATTTTTCTACAAAAAAATGCTAAGAGAAAAGTTTGTTTTATATATAACATAGCTTCTTCTCATACACCCATATAATTCAATTACATTTTAGTTAAAGTATCTCAATATACACAAAACTAATAGATGTCATCTATGATGTTACAATTTTTTTTTTTTCAAAATTATTCTTCAATATAGCAATTTCATTTGCACATAAAATACATAATTACTAACTTACCTTTAGCGCCACATCTAATTTTTATTTTTCAATTTTTCTTACTTGGAATAAACAATGAAGGTAAATTAAAATACATCTAATTTTTTTTTTACAACTTTTTAATTATAAAATTTAATAACTCAAATTACTTATTAAAATTTTCAAATATACAAACACTGGCATGTGTTTCTCTAGTAACAATAATATAAAAATAGATTCTAGAATGTTATTAATAAAAAAATTCTAAAAACTATAATAGAAGTAATTTTTTAGAAAAATAAATAATTATGACAGTTATTTAGAAAATTTTGATAACAACGATATAATTTTTAAGAGAATATAACCAATCAGGAACTACATCTGTTACAATGATACTATTGAATGAGGAAGTAAGTTATTTTAAACTATCTTGATTTTTCCTTTCCTTTTAATATTACACAGTGCATATGGATCATTTGCATTTCTTTTTTCCTACATCTATATTTGTTTCTGCACCTTTCAAATATCTCTGTTTACTCTCTTTCATTCCAAAATTGGTAAAAGTATATTCTGAAATGCCTATTCCAGAATAAAAAAATAATGGACAGAGATATTTATAAGGTGCGAAAAATTGGACCCATTCCTCAATATTTCATACAGTAAAAGAAAAGCACGGTATTCTGGTAACAGTTATGGATTTTCCCAAACATTAGAACCTTTTAGTCCTCAATTTCAACTAGACCGAATGCAGCAAATATGACTGTAAATCTGGTACAGCGGACAACTTGGTCACAAGTGTAGCACTACAAAGCACCATCCACAAAGAAATATTCCGCAGAATGCTAAATAATTAGACGTACAGACAGGAGTTATAGGAAACACAAATGTTGAACAGAGGAACTCACGGAAAGAAAATCATAGACGACTTATCACAGCTTCCACCTCGGAAGGGGTATAGAGATGATATGTTGGAGCCACCTTGGCAATGTCAACGTTGTTGGGAGTGACCTAAGATAAAAATCACAAAATAAAACACTTATTTTTTATTCTCCTTTCCATTTCAGGGAGGAGCGTCAATCAGTTGGCAAAACATGCATTTGATTTGTTTCTTACCTTCTCTTCCATAACTTGCTTCAAAATGGATAAAGCAATAGTCTCGGCTTCCTGAAGAGTCAGGTCCTGCACAACATAATAATTAACACCAGATTGCATTGCTTTCAAGTCATTCAGCGTATTATGGTTCAGCATAATTATAGACAAGTAATCACTGGCTTTTAAAAAGCACTCTAAGGGACCTAAAAGAAACACTTATTTATTCAAAATAAACATCGAACCATACACACATTTAAAGCCTCAAGAATGAAAGATGTCCTTTACAGCAAACATTGGCAGTGCATTGACGGAACTCAAGAACAAAATAGGAAAATGGCACTAATTTCACAAAAATTATCAGAAAATTTTGACTAGTTTAACTTTTTCCTAGAAGAGGACAAAATTCATTATGATTAGTAGAAATATAAACACTAAAAACAATGAACAATCTCAAATTGAACAGTCGAAGTATATTAATGGTAAGACGGGATATGAAAATAGGATTTAAACAAAAATCTGCAGATCACTGGAATGGTTTGTTTTATCTTCTCATTAAGTAAACTGGAAACTGGCTAAATCTTTAAGGTGAAGTTTAATTTTGTGATTCCAGATAAAAAGAATACATATAGTTTGAATAGTATTACCTTTTGTAACGTTATTTTTACGGGGAGGTAATCAACTATAAGTTTACTGTTACAAACAGAATAGAAGGTTTATATACATTAAACATAAAAATATTGATACCTTGTTGAATTGTTCTTGCAGAGAACTGTCTGCGCCTTCCGACCCTGAACCAATTGCTTTTCCATTGCATTGCCAAAATGTGCCAGATGGATCAGTGTAATATCTGAAAATCAGAAAGTTTAAGTTCAGTAAATGTAAGAAGTCCAAAATGAAAAGGGCTTGGAACAAGACCAGCAGAGGTAAACTGCATATCATTCAGTGACTGAAGAAATAAAAGCCTAGGCAATAGGCCAGAAACATGTTGTGCATTTATTTACTGTCTAAACAATAATCTCCATTAGTGTGTCTGTGACATACATGAATAAGAAAATTGTTTATAATTGAGCCTTAAACCTTCATATGTAGGTGACCTATATGCTATCCTCAACTGTTTCCTTGTTAAGGTAGAAAAAGTTGCAAGTTGCACCAACAACTGATTCTCATTGCAAAACAAAAACATCAATATATACTTTCTTTAGAGTAGAACTAACAGGGTAGCAGCTGAACCATACAATGAATTTGTGCCACAAAAGAATGGTAAAAGAAGGCATGTTGTTGAACCAAAAAAAGCATTATCTTAAAACTACAAAGTGTGATATAGTGGGACAGTATTACATGACTATGAAGCACCTGCAGAGAATGTCAAAGTTTCAAACTCCCTTAGACAAAGGCAGATGTAACATACACCAACTTTAAGACCTTTTTTCTTAAAAATATATTTTGAAATATGTTATAACATGTTTGGGTAATCCATAAGCTTTTTATAAAAATAAATCTGAACAATATCAGATTTTACAATATTTTTAGAAACTAAATGAATAGTTTCAAAAAACAATCTCCACAAAAAGTCACATTTTTACACAATCTCAAAATTACTTTTTTAAGCTTAAACAAACAAGCTCTTAATATAAAGAAAGGCCTTGAGTAACAACAAGCTCTCAAGGAACCAATCTACGATCATGGTCAACCAAAATATTAATTTTTATTGAAATATCTTTTGTCCAGAATTCCTTTTTATAATTTCACAAATTCGCGGATAAAAGCATAAGATAATAGGAACAATAACATCAATTTAAAAAGATCACCAGTATCATAAATTCAGACAAACAAACTTTTAAAGTAATCACTCGCTAAACATAGAAAACAAACCAAAAGCACAACTCCATCACATCATCACCCACAAGTAGCCATTGCTTAATAGATGAAACAACAAATACTTACAAGCTAGGCCCATTCTCATCATGGCCAGCAATGAGAAGAGATACTCCAAATGGTCGAGACTGCCAAAGAGAAAAGAAATGGATTCTGTTAAAATACATGCATGATGATCTACTGTCACTGTTATTTAGTATTTTGTACAAAAGAAAAAGGTTTATTGGCACATGCTTCTTAAGCACCTTACATGAGGAATTGTATATTTATAAATTATAATGTTGAACATTCAACAATGGATGCAATACCAGGATATCAGTGCATTAAGAAAATTTTAGGTACACAAGCACTGGTTTATATCTGTATTCCTAGCAGATACATAAGAAGCAACTTCACAAGAAATGTTCATAAACAGTTTTTTCCTAAACAGAAGCATAACAAACAAGCAAGCAAACAAAGAAAGGCACAAATATCATAGCTGAGAAATTCTTTACCATGGATTCTTCATCACCTTCACCAAAGCGCAAGGCAAGATCACAAAGAGCTTGGGTTGTGGACTCAACAGTCATTGGCTCACCATAGGAGAACCTATGATTCTGTGAACAATAAACCAAAATATATCAATCATTTACTAATCAACTACCTGATGATGACAAATGTGAGTTTAATTTGGATTTACACAATTGTAATTATATATTACACAATTGCAATTATGTTTCTAGAACTTTTATACATTTTTCAAAAGGTATATGTCACGTATCATACATTATTTTCAAAATAAGCATATTCTTGTATTGGATATGCATAGTAACGTATCCATCCATCATAACAACTACATAATATATGTTATAAGGTTCCCAGTACCTGAGTTTCCACCCGTGCATGCTCAACAAGTGTTCGAGCATCAGCAATCAATCCACTCATTGCACAACCTATGTGCTCATCAATTTCCATAATTTTCTCAACACTACTTGGCTCCTGAAAGAAAGTTTTAAGCTTTTATCAATGAAAGCACAAGTAACCACTACAAGATAATCACGTTTCTTTATGTCGGCACAACCCACATTTTTGTCTCTAAAATGAACATCAATAATCAAACTATATCCAAATACAACAGCTTGCCCCTAAAATTCTATTTATGTAAAACATCTCTATGGCAAAGCCCAACATTTTAGACAAGCATATTTAATTCCACCAACTTATATACTAATAATAGTCTATGAAGCTCGGACACTCCATTTTTGGTGACGTATCCGTATCCGACACGTATCGGATACTGACACCAGTACGACACTCGTACGACACGTATTAGTGAAGTGTCCAGTTCAAAAGATAATATTTTAAACATCTAACAATTTTAACATAGTTCTAACATAATTTTAACAGAGAATAATACAATAATTTACTTAAAAACTCGTTAATTTATTATAAAGATAAGATACAAATCTTATATATAATAAGAATATTTAGATTATACATATTTCTTTTGACTTTTTAGATTTTAGATAAA
>Ga0209489_101384_pt1 | contig 49671 bp, 27 predicted proteins | sample SiratrowhiteBW_FD_187527 | JGI IMG/M metagenome (GOLD analysis project Ga0209489, IMG submission 187527) | Root nodule microbial communities of legume samples collected from California, USA - Siratro white BW (SPAdes) (version 2) | ecosystem: Host-associated > Plants > Roots > Nodule | place...
TCGCGCGCAGCGGAGAAGAAGAAAAGTGAAGAAAAAAAGGCGCGTTTGATATAAAATAGATGCACCACGTCAGTTCTGGCCTCCCAACCGACGTGGTGCATGCCCTGAAATTTAAAAAAAATTACTGTTAACACACCACGTCGGTTACAAAGCCCAGAACCGACGTGGTGTATGCCCTAATTTTACCCCTTTTCCCCAATTTTCCCCAATTTTGTGAAACAGAATGCACCACGTCGGTTATGAGGCCTTAGCCGACGTAGGATATAAAATCCCACGTCGCTTATGGCTTGTTAACCGACGTGGGATTCACGCGCCCCTTACAACTTTTAAAAATTTGAATTTTTCTTTTTTATAAATAGGTCAATAACGGTTTTTTGTTCCAACCGACGTGAGATTGTTTATTTATTTACAAAAATGCCACCGCGTTTTTGACTACGTCGTTTACCTCTTTAACCGTCATAAAAGGTAAACGTTAAAGCCTATTTTTCTACTAGTGTATCATTCTTTACACAATCAATTGAGATAGAACATTTAAATAGATGTTAAACTCTAAATAGAACTGAAATTAGAAAAAAATAATACGACATCATATAGAAAATGAGAAAACCCCAAAACAGGGTTAGGCTCGATGCCACATGATCTGTGCTCAGTGTGGCCAAACGTAGCAAATGAGCACCCTCAATGGAAGGTGTCTGACGTAAGGACCTGCATCTGGTGCCCATCACTCCCGAAAGTGTTACTCTAAAAAATGAATAACCCAATTCCAATCCCTTATATTAATGATGACCCACCCAAAATTCTCTACAAAAAACTTTCTTATAGTCCAATTTATCATGTACTTCATTAAATTTTCCCCACCTATACAATCTCAAAGTTATAATGTTCAAGCTTCACACTCTATTCTAATAACCTATACTTATACATGGCTCTATTATATTCATAATCATTCCCTTTTTCAGTAAAATTCACAAGTAGGTCACAACTTTACGTTACACTTTATCACAACCATACAACATCAACTCCTCATCTGTACAATCCAATTTATGCATCATACACAACAATAACATAAAAGACCAAAACCTCATTCACATCAGATACCATAGGTACATAATTCAATCATCAATTTCAACTAATGACTATATCTATAAACAATCTAACTAAGTCAAATTACAACCAACAACCCAAGTTAGACCTGCAATGAAAATTTAGAACCGATAAACAATTCATCTTCATTCAATTATAGGATACTATTGAGATTTAGACTATTATCTAATAAAACTTTTGAAATTAGCTTTCTTATATGAAGAGGAGCAACAATTTCACAAACGAGTCTCACACCTAGAAATCAAAACTCTAACTTAAACTATAAATTAACAATCAGACTACATTATTAAGACACTCAACTAACATACACTCAATTTGTTAATATAAACTCACTCTGTTAATATAAACTCACTCTCAAGCATCAAGTATCACTTACAAACGCTATCTCTAAAAATAAAGTATCACTATGAATGATTATTAAATATAATAGTTTTATCCCTATTTAATAGAAATAAATATATAATATTGATATATTTATTACTCTAAGGAACAAGAATTATAATAAACTCTCTTTATTACAAAATTTTTAAAATCAATTATTTATTTTCAAAAAAGTATTATAAACAACACAAATTATTTTATAGTAGTTTAGATTATAATTAATTTGTTAATATTTGTATTGTTCTCGTCCTTATTCTGTCTTATTACTATATTCACAATACCTTAATATATTAATTAATATTCAATTTAACATTAAATATTTATTACTGAATTGATATATTTTTTTTATTACCAATCTTGAAATGTTGTTAGTATATTTATGCATATTTTTAAAAAATATTATTTAATAATTTATTTCCACATTTCAATAAATTGGCTTAACTAGTATTATTTAATAAAAATAAATAAATAATGATTATTTTTTTCAACCACAAAATTGAAAAAGTTGGTCCTCGCGTTTGTCTATTTAAGTTTAACCTAAAGAGCTAAAAGTTCATACCCTCATATCTCCTTTTGTCTTTCTTCTATTTCACATTCTCATATTTTTTTGTGCCGAGACAATGTTATGAGGTTGTAAGTTTTCATAAAACATGTTCTCATCTTTCATGTAGAGTTTTATTGTGTGCATAGAGTTTAGATAACTGTATTGAAAATCTTTCATCTAATATCGGTTTGTTCTAACTTTTTGATGTGTTTAAGGTTTATATATTTGTGTCCATCTAGTTGAAATTCTTTTTAACTTGAATGATCTTGTTTATGTAAGTGTATGGTGTATATGTTATGAAAAATTATTGTAAATATTATATTCATTTAAAGTTTCTTTTCATTTAATATATTATGTTTATTTTTAATCATTCCTACCAAAATATATAGTTATCTATATTAATAAAATATTTATTGACCATCAACACCATTTTTGCAGACGGGTATAAAGAGAAGCACCCTCATCGTGGAGGAGATTACATTAGTAATATTATCATCATATTAATATTCACAAAAATTATTTTCAAACATAGACTCTTATACAAGAAACTTATTTGGTTCCTTATTGTGAACTGAAAAAGTTGTTTTTGTGTAATTAGTAGATATATGCATGTGTTGGTCAATTTGAAAGTGTAATTCATCCTTATTTCATGTCTTGTTCTTGTACTAACCAAGTTTAAGTTATGTCTATAAACATGGTGGGATTTGATATTCATTTTAATTAACTTAACATTTTTTTTCTATTGATTCATGTATTGTGTTGTTAGACATGTTATGATTTATTATTATATGTATTGTCACATGCATTTTAAACTTATGATTACTTCAATTTTAATTATGTAAAATTTAATAATTAATTGAATCCATTTATGTGACTAATGAATTGTACTTGGAGTTTTAAAAATCATATTGTAAAAGGATTAAATTTATTATAACTAATATGAAAGTTAAAAAAAAAAAATCCTTTCCTAATATGATTTATAAATTTGTAACTACAAACCACTAGTCACATGTTCGGATTCCATAGATTATAAAATATTACATTATTAGATTTAATTAATCATGACATTTATTTAATATATGTGACTATACATATATCTATTAATCAACATAATTCTAGTAATTAAGAAAAATTGTAAAATGATTTAAAATGAATATCTAATCCCACAAATTTATGTAGCCATGAATTAGAATAAGTTCCAAGCATACTAAGACTTCAAATAATGACATAATATATTTTTATATTTACCAACTTATAATACACTAACAACACAATAGGATAAATTCAATTCATATTTAATAAGGTGAATATCTCATAAGAAGTTAATGTTAGAATTTAAATTTTGGAATTGCACTAGTAGTAAAATGGCATTCTACGTCGGTTCTGAAAGACATTTTACGTCGGTTATGCAACTGACATAATATGTACGCCACTACGTCGATTGAAAATAGAAACCGACATCATATACCCAACTAAAATAACTGAAAGAGGTGGATACTACGTCGTTTGGAGCTGGAACCGATGTAGAAGAGGGCCTTTTACGTTGGTTGTAAGCTAGAACCGAAGTCATCTATTACCTCAGTTGTAGCTTACAATCAATGTAAAAAGTCATGTTTCTGAAAAAAATAATGGGTTGATAAATCTCTAATTGATACAAGAAAACACCTTTAAAAATTTTAGAATTTTGTAACAAGTATACTTAAGTGAAATAAAAGGCTACAATGTAAAAAAATATATGAAAATAAAAAAAATAAAAAAGAAACCCTAAACAATGAATTTTTTGAATTTTTGGAGGCCAACCGCCTTGGCCAGCGAATTCGTTATCCCATTTCGAGCAACTTTTATTTTTGGAGCGTCTCAATCCAAGCTCTCTATCAAAAGTTATGGGCGTTTAAAGTTTTTTCGTCCTAAATTTTTCAAACCATAAATCTATGATAAACCTATACAATATAAGAAGTCTACCATGAAATATATACTAAATCAAGATGGTATAAAAAAATTTGGGTCAAAAATAAATTTCTAACCATTTTTAATTAATTTTACAAAATTGCTAACCTCTTGTAGAGAAAAGAGGCAAGGGGCGTCAAACCAAACATTCAACCTGTGGACACCGACCAGTGAACAACAAAGATGAAAATGAAAACCAGTGAGACGAGAAAGTGGCACCACGTGAAATACAAATGAAAACTAGAAAGAATAACAACGACACCATGCGAAGGTTGAGAGGAGAAGGCATCAAGGGTGAGGAGGAGGCAGCGAGGGTGAGGTGAGGAGAAGGTGAAGGAGAAGAAAATGTAAGCATAAGAGAAAAGTGATATCCAAGAGTTAATATCTCACTTGAAATCCCTAATTTTAACTTGAAGGACATACTACGTCGGTTGAGAGCTCCCAACTGACGTAATATGTAAGCGTAAGAGAAAAGTGATATCCAAGAGTTAATATCTCACTTGAAATCCCTAATTTTAACTTGAAGGACATACTATGTCGATTGGGAGCTCCCAACTGACGTATCATGGGCTACATACTACATCGGTTGGCATCTCCCAACCAACTTACTATCTCCAAATTTTTCAAAATTTGAATTTTTACTTTTTTCAGTCTTTTTTATGTTGGTTATGAGTGGTAACCAACGTAGGTGTATTACGTCAGGTTTTAGTTAACTGAGGTAATATCTCTTCAAATATTTACAAAAAACCACATTTTTGTTTACATCGATTCCGTTTTAACCGACATATTATCTTGACTTAGAATGCATTTTTTTGTACTAGTGTGGATTTTACATTAAACATGATTTAAGAGCACATCTCATTCAAAATTAATCTTGTATCTATATGGTGGTCAGAGTTATTGAACTTGCAAGTGACTCGAATCTGAACTTTACAATTATATGGATGATATTTTCATTAAGAAAACTCAAATATGTATAATGTATTTGTATTTTGTATCAATTGGTATGTATTCTTAAGAGACTCAAATATGTATAATTTATTTGTATTTTGTATCAATTGGTATGTATAACATATTCGTATTTTATATCAATTGGTTTAGATGTGTTATTAATTATGTTTGAATGTATTCATCTATATTATTTTAATGACTAAAAGCATGAGATACATTTATTAGATACATATAATTCTTCTTTTCTTTGCCACATAACTGGTATCTTTTCTAATTTCAAAGAATTATTGTTTTGCAAACGTTTCCAGTTACCACTATGATGATCCAAAGAAATCCCTCACAACAAAACAAAGAAAAGCTTTCACAGGAGAGTAAAAAACAGGAATATATCATTTTATATTTTGCCATATAATATATATATATATATATATATATATATATATATATATATATATATATATATATATATATATATTATTTGAAAATTTTAAAAGAATAGAAAAATAAATAATTTTTCCTTAGAAGAGAACAAACTAGTAACATTTCCTTGTCTGTTTTCAAGAAATTGACTTGCAAATATATTTTATAAATAATTTTTTCTTACAAATAAAATTTATAATATATATTTTCTACACATTTTTACAAACTTTATATATCATGTAAGAATTTAGAAGGAAATGCCTATTAAATAAACTTTTCAAATCAATATTAATATCTGTAATATAGAAAAAAAATTCCATATTCTAATATCCAAAATTCTATGGTTGTGATTTACAAAACCCTAAAAAAAATCATTAAATGGTAATTAATTTAAAGACCAAAAATAATTAATCATTATATTAACTAATTTAATGATTAAAAATAATCGTTATTAACTAATTATTAATTGATAACTAATTTAGAGACTAAAAATAATTAGTCGTTATATTGACTAAAAATTATATTTAGATTAAATTTTTATTAACTATTTTATAAACTAAAAATTGTTGATATCAAAAAATGGTTTTTATTATTAATAAAAAATTATAATATAAGTAGATATGATATTTAAACACCTAATAATCATAATTTTTTTTAGTAACTAAATTTAAAAAATTAATTATTAATTTATAAAATATTTTAAATTAACCTTTACACCTTCGTTTTTTATCTTATTTAATCTTTGTCATTAAACCTTAGTCTTCTTAATTTTCAATCTCACTCAAAACCTCTCCATCACTCTCTGTGCACTACTTACCAAATCAAACGAATTCGAAAACGTTTTTCAATGGTTGCGTAGAATCTGAAAATTGAGCTCTGGTGAGCCTTTTCGGGTTCCACGTGAACCGCCGCGAGTTCCACTCGAACCACCGTGACTAGAGAGGAGGTATCTATGACACGGCGCCGCTGCTACCAAACGTAATCGCCACCGTGTCTAGCCGCTGTGAGGCAGAGATATTCCGCCGTAGTTGCCTCCGCTGTATAGGTCATCGCCAAACAACGCTGCTTCACCCACCAAGGAGTCCTGGCCTAGGCGCAACCTCGTGCGCTCCGTCAGCTACCCTAATCGTTGCCAATCGTACCACCATTGCACCTTTGACCGCACCGCCAACAACGATGCCACCACTGCTCCTTTCTCTTATCTTCTCAACCCTAACTCGTTTTTAAGGGTTAAATGACTTGTGAAAAGGTTTTCTGTGAATAAGGCAATGTGTACCCACTGGGACTGGCCCAATTTTCCTTCTAGCACCGTAAAAAAAGAATGAATTAAGGTGTCTGAGAAGCCCCAAACAAATTATGGAAGGCAATATTTCTCTCGCTGCTGTTGTAGGTCAAGTAATTTCCAATCTGTTTCTTTCATTCAAAATTTTGCTTGCAACGTTCGGAAATAATAGTTAGATATTTGTTTTCTTAGCTTATTTAATGTGACATTGCCTTCTAAATGTAATATACTTTACGTATGTTGCTTATGAATATTAATTTGTTACAAAAGCATACGACAATTGAACTTGTGGTTAGTTTGTGAAAAGTGAAAACGTATAACATAACATTCTGCTTAGAGGAAAATGTAACGCGAGTACGCTGAATGTTGAAAAAAAGGATTAAAAAAACGATTATACGTGGTGTTTTCAGAGACACTTCGTGGAATTTTGGTTTTATTTCAAGAAATGATCGAATAGTAGAGAATTGGCAGATAAACTTGGTCTTGTGACGTAGAGAGTGGAGAAGATGGCGAGGGAGATCAGTTCCTTGCTCGAGGAAAAGAAGGATATTGAAAAGATTGTTGAGAAGTTAACAACGGTTAATGACAATGTTTGTAAGAGTTTGAATGTAGCTTGGAAGGAGTTGGAGGATAAGCAGCATCAGGTTGATGCAACTGTTAGAGTTAAAGATGAAATAGGGAGGGTGAAGGTTGATCTAGAAAGTGAAATTTTTGAGTTGAGAGGAAAAATCAATGAATTGAAAGAGTCTTGCATGAAGTTTGACGAGGAAAATAAGCAGTTGCTTTCAGAAGTTGAGAGTTGTAAGAGTGTTATGGAGGAAGGGAGGGTTGAGAAGGAAAACATGAAGAAAATGTTTGGTCAGGAGAAGAATAAAGTGGAGAAGTTAACAAAGGATAATGACCATATTCGTAAGAGTTTGAATGTGGTTTGGAAGGAGTTGGAGGATAAGCAGGATGAGGTTGATGAAGCTCTTAGAGTTAAAGTTGAAATAGAGGAGGTGAAGGTTGATCTAGAAAGAGAAATTGTTGAGTTGAGAGAAAAAAATCAATGAATTGACAGAGTCTTGCATGAAGTTTCAAGAGGAAAATAAGTTGTTGCTTTCAGAAGTTAAGAGTTGTAGGAGTGCTCTGGAGGAAGGGATGGTTGAGAAGGAAAACATGAAGAAAGTGTTTGATGAGGAGAAGAATAAAGTGGAGAAGTTAGAGTTGCTTATTGCAGAATTGCAGGAAGTGGGAGTTAAAAGAGATGCTGATTTGGGACAAGTTAAAAGTGATAGAGATAAGGTGGTTGAGAATGAAAAGAAGCTAGAGGGTCATGTGAATGTTCTGAGAAAGGAAAATTATGTATTGCAAATTAAGCTTTTGGAGGCAAGAAAGGAGGTTGAGGATTTGATGTTAATATTGTAGTTTGGTGCAATAATTGGAACAAGGCCCTGTTATATTTATATCAGTTAACATGCGCAACTAACATAGTTGCAATTCGTGTTATAAGGAGCTGCAACTGTCCTTAATATGCTAATGCTGTAAAGAAATGATAACACACATCAGGGGTTTCACAAAGGCTTATATTAGCATAGGCTCCATCACAGACTTTAGAGTTGCAATCATCTGTATGACTTCTGCCCTGTACCAAATGCAATATGAATGGAAAAAGAAGAGTCACTCGTTCTTAATATTCCTATGAAGAGCAAATACATGCTTATCTAAAATTTAGATATTCAAAAGCTTAATCGTCTAGTTTTGTTTATTTAAAATTTAGATATTCAAAAGCTTAATCAACCCTTTAGTAAAATATTATGAAATGATGTTATGGGTTTATTCTTGCATATAATAAGGAGTGTAGTGATTGTGTGTGAGTGAAACTCCTTCGCTTTCAACAAAAACTCCGAACTCACTGTTTTCAAACTTTAAAGTGTGGTTCTCTCTCCATCTTTCGCGTTTCATCATTCGTACGATTATTTAATCATTCGTCTCTGTGTTGCGATTCTTCAAATGCTTCATATTTCTGTGTCTATTTCTGAATTGAGAAATTTAGATTGGTGTGCTACGGGTAGGGAAAATCAAAGTTTATAACGCTTGCTCGCCATGTGTTTGATAATATGCCTGAACAAAGCTTCACTCGTAGTTTTGTTTTGTTTTTGAAGTATTTTTTGACTTGGAAGCTTTGATGCAGAATTTTGTGTTGCTAAGTACCTGCAAAAATTCTTGATGACAAAAGCAGGTTCTGTGCGATGCGGAGGAGTTCTTTTTGTGTGAATACAACAGAGATGCAGACTCTTACAGGTTAATTTTTCATAATCATCGCTATTTCAGCTTTGTGTTGGATTCGATATGCTTAGTGAGTGTTGTCAAGCATGTTCTGTGTGTTGTTTTATTTATTTGTGTGTGTGGTTCTACTTGATCGAGTAGCCTTTGTTTCCTTTGAAGCTAAATTACGTGTGACTTTATTTAGTCGTTCTTTTTTATTGGAATCATCATTAGGAACATGAAGGAAGATTAAATATAGTATACCTCAACCTAGTTTGCTATAGCATTTAAATGTAAAACATTTGCATTTTTCTTTTAAAAGGGATTTAGCTCTATTTATGTTTATGTAAAGATATAGAACATCAGTTGTGTCTGGAATCAGAGAACGAGAGCGAAAATGAAAGAAATGGATTTTCTTTCGTGAATGGTATATGGTTAATATAAGGAAACGACAATTGAGTGTATTTGTTGCCCTTTTTGATAAATATGGCGGTGTAGTAGAAAAATTACGAAATATTTTATGGAGAACTCAGTCTCAAAATAGAGACCAGTACAAATATTTATTTATGTGTTGCTAAGTAGTTCATTTAAGTTCCTATCCTATAGACATATCTGTAATTTATTTCTCTTGATTGTTCTCCCAAATTTTCCTTTTTAACGTGTTTACTATTTAGGCATGGTTTAAACTTATTGTTGACTCAATGTCTCTACAGATCACCTTGGTCAAATAAATACCATCCACTATTAGAAGATGGGTCCCTCCCTTCTTTAAGGCCGTTGAAGCTGGAAGTTAAAGCAAATGACATATTTGCAATATATCGTGACCAGTGAGGGCCTTTACTTACCTCATCTTTAGAGCTTATGTGTTGTTTTTAGATGTCTTATTATTAAGAAACCTTTTGTCCGTAGGAAAGTATTACCTAATTTTGTGTGTTCTTGATGTCCATCTGAATACAATTATTTAGCTATTTTGTTTTAAAACAATATGACCATTAGTGGATAATGTCATAGGTATTATGAAGGAGGCATTTTATCAGTTTAGGTGTGAGAAGATGGTAATGAAGGTTTCGTAGCTTGCTTTTTAATAAAGAAAGGTGGGCCTATTATTTGAGTAAACTCTAATGGAAGACACTATTTGCACTTTTGACCTTGTTTATGATGTGATATCTTTTGTACTATAACATCCCTCTTTATCTCTAAATCTTCTGATTCTTTTCTTGCAAGTTTATTTTAGCAATTCTTATACCTCATTATTTTTTTAAATTTAGGTGGGATCGGAGGAAGAAGAAAACACCAATTGTCGTTTCACCAGCACAATTATGCTAACTCTGACTACAGACAACGAGTCATCCGGAACTTTCAGTTTATTTGGATCAATTAGACGTAAAGGCATATATATTAGCTCATTTTGCATGTTGGAAATTAGATCATTTAGTTAATAATTGTACACTAATTTTCTTTTTGTCTTTCTTGACAAGCCACTTTATGAACAATGCACCCTGATTGAATATTGATTTAATCACATGGTTTTTGTTTGAGTAATGAACAATGCTAATATTCTTTCTTGCCTTCAGCTCGAGTCATCTTTTTTTTTTTCTTTAGTTTTAGTCCTAAATTATTTTTCCTTGTATTTTACATGAGTATGAGACTATCAGTTGCCTTTGTAACATGGGAAGGATGATTGAAGAAATGGAGAGTAAGTTGAGGAACTCACTAGATCAGGTAACTTTTTTATTATACAATTCAAGCTTCAACTGCATACTTATATTTAAAATTTTTATATTTTCCTTTTCAGTTACTTGTTCTTTGGTCGGGGAAGGGTTTGGGTATTTGCAAATTGCAGGTATGCGTATGTTACTCATCTATCTGGATGTTGATAATACATGTTAGAGATGTACTTTGGGAAAACAAGAGAAATAGTTTGCACACTAGGACCACCTTTTGAAGTGTCACATATGAGAATGCCCAAGAGCTTATGTGTCGTTATATGATGTCAGAGTGGCATATTATAAAGTTTTGATGCAAAATGGCCACAACCAGGCTCGAGTTAGTAGCTTCTCTCACAATGTGACAACTGGAGGACTCACGTTGTCCGGAGCACTTGCAACTTTAGCCTGTGAGGAACGAGGCAAACGTGCTTTAGTTGAAAAGAGAGAATGCAATGCTTCAAAAACAAGTGAACATGCTTATGAACAAGTTACAAGAACCAGAACAAAACCTTAATGTTTATCATTATACATTTTGTATGTTTATGTGTATCAAATTCTTTTTTTAGGTTTTGTTATGCAGACATTATAGTGCATATATTATCACAACCTTATTTAAATATTAAATAAATATTAAATGTAATATTATCAGAGACAAATATAGTGATCATTTATTAGTATTTGTATATATGGTTATTAAATTGATTTTAATAAAATTAGGTCATTAAATTGGTTTTTATAAAATTGGTCATTAAATTGATTTTTATATAATTAGTTACTAAATTAGTTTTTATATATTTAGTATCTAAATTGGTTTCTAAATCATAATCTAAATTACTATATAAAATTAGCTATCAAGTATTACTTATTACAATTAGATTCTAAATTAGTCTCTAATTAATTTAGTAACTAATTTTATTATTTTAGAGATTAATAAATTGGTTTTTAAAAATAATTTTTTTTTAAGTAAAACAAATATAATGTTGGTTATATGAAAGTATTATTTGATTACATAATATTTTAATGGGTTAGTGCATTTGATATTCTAACGATTATGACAAATCTTCTTTTGAATAATATTTTAATGGTCAATGCATTTGATACTCTCTAATTATGACAAATCTTCGTTTGAATATTAAATTTAACTCTTGGAAATGTATTTATTAGGATTTGTGTCTTGAGACTTTGCTATATAATATACAAGTCTTGTCTCTTAATTTCTAAAAACTTTTCTAAAATAAAAGAAAACTTAATCTTATTAAATAATTTCCTAGAACAAAAGATCATTTAAGGGAATTTATCATTTTTATAAAAACCATATATAAAAGGTGAAAAGAAGAAGATATGTATTTTTTTTTTTATTGTAGAAATATGCTCATTGGTAAATTTATATATTAATGAGATAAATCAACAAGATACTATTTTATAATTTATATTTAGAAAGGTGTTAATATATTTGTAAATATTTTAAGAAAATTATATCATAATTTATTGATTTCTTCAAAAATTGACTGGCTTGTATTTTTCATAAATAATTAATTGATGATCAATCTTTTCAACTACATAAATGAGATGACGGTTTTTATATAAGTTTAACCTAGAGTGACACCTGACTTCATTTCTTTCGTACTCTCATCATGCATACAAGTACTCTCATCATGCATACAAGATTTAAGTGATTATATCGTATAAAAAAATCTTCTGCAATTCTTCTTGGTCTAATATTTTTTGTTTATTTCAATTTCAGTTTTCTAATAAACAATTGCTCTTTCTTATTTATTATAAGATAAATAAAGGATTACTATATATGATTTTTTCAATTTAATAAATTATCTGTTATAGTCAAATGATATTTGTATTTTGTCCCCTATTATTCACAAATGATATTTTTTTATTATTCTCTCTTCTAAACCATACCATTTTGAACACGGAAAAGAAGAGAAATAACAATGTGGAGGAAAAAGCAACATTAGTTGCATTATCAGTATATTATTCACTAAAATTATTTTCTAACGTTCACTCATATACCAGCAACTCATCGTTATATGAATTGAATAAATTGTTTTATCTATATAATTAGTATTTTAAGTTACATGCACGTGATAATTAATTTGAGAGTGTATTTTATTTTATTTATATTTTATTATTCCTGAACCGATACTTTGTGGTTAAGATATTTTGTGGTTACTTGGTAACAACAGTTTGATAAGGAAGGAAAGTGAAATTTTAAAGAAAAGAAAAAAAGAAAGGGGGAATAACAACTTTTGGAAGAGAAAATGTTGATAGCTTTTATAAAAATAAAACAGAATATCTTTTAAAAAAAAAAGAAAGTTGGTAGTTGTTATAAAAATAAAAATTAAATAATTGATTTTCTCATCTTTTAAACTTTTCTGTTAAAAAAATATTAAGGTGTTATCTTATTTATCTCTAAACTGAATTGTAGGTTTGTTTTTATTCTGAAGCTATTTTCTAGAATATTATATTTATGATCATTCATGCAAGGAACACAAAATAAAACAACAATGACAAGAAAAAAGCTCAATGAATAGACTCAATGCTATGTACCAAATTTTGAGCATAAATAGTAATCAAATAAGGTTAAATATACGAATTATTGAAGGATAAGATACATGTATACTTCGCAAGAGACGCGGTGCCAACATTTTGTGAAGTCTCAAAATCTAGTCTTCTAGGTTGATATCCATACTCTTCCTGAAATTCCTCTAAATTTCCAAACTAGCAGAAGTCAAACGAAATATATAAAAGAACTTAACAATCATAAATTATCTTAATATACAATTCCTCCTACCAACCTTTCCAGCATTAAGGAAGTGCATCAGCATAAAAAGTTCATCCAAATTGTTCGGGAAAGCAAAGAACAGGTTTCAACATCCAATGAAAAAAAATTTATACATGTACCTTAGGAAAAAATAGTGAAAGCTAGTCATGCACTTTATCTAAGAATTGCTGATCCAAAAAACTATAACAAATAACACTGATTTTTCTTTTCTCTAAGGAACAATTGTTCTCAAATAATAGGATAGGGACAATTGTTCTCAAATAATAGGATGACCGAGACATAAAATTTGTATGAAAAAGTTTAATTTTATTGCTTCCTTTCGAACTTTATAGATAAAAAGTTTAAACACATAGTTCACTAAAACTAAATTACATAACACTAAAATTTGTTTTATAGTAACTTCTAAAGTTTAGATTATTAATTTATTAATTTTAATAACTAAATATTACAATTTATAAGATTATTTTGATTAAATTAAATGTTGTTATCATTATTCATGTCTTATCATTATGCTGTGTATACTTGAATATATTAATAATATTAAATTTAATATGAAAATTTTAATTGACTAATGTGATAATTTTTAATTGAATAAAATTTAGTTTATATTATTTTTCAAAAGGAGGTTAAATAATATAGTTATGTATTTTTAAAGAAAAATATTATTTCATAATTTATAATGATTCTTAAAAAGGTGTTAATATATTGATGCATATTTTTAAAAAATATTAAAAAGCATTTGTTGAATTCAGCACCACCAAGAGACGCTGAAACTGGAATCAATATGTCCAATACATGGAAAGGGAAAAGTGGTAATAAGAAACATGGTAAAAAAAGTGTTGGTAAGAAGCACTGTTGAGTAAATCATTTTGAGTAAGGTATACTTCTAAGTCATTTTTTAATATGTATGACCTTTATAAATCTAACATGATGCTGGTGTAAGCGTTTAACAAAGTAAGATAGAATAGAGTGCAACATGACAATAATGTCTTGTGTATTATTGTAATTTAAAACTCAAGAAGACCTTGTGTCTTGTTTTGCCATTTTGTGCTTAACTTCCATTCTATAGATACAGTATCAAGTACAATTAATATCTGATCTTTTATAAAAAAAAAAAACACTCTCATATTTCCTATTTTCTATTTATTCTCTTAATTTCTTTCACATTCTCATTTTTGTATATTTGTATGAATATGTTAAATTTTATTTCTTAGAAATTTATATAAAAATAAAATAAAGACAAAGTGACAAATAAGTATAGAGTAAATAGTCTAAGTTTAATAATAAATTATATTACTTTCAATCAGATATAAATAATTTTAAAGTATCATTGTGAAATTATATTCTTGTTTTATGTTTGTAGTTGTTAATTATTTTCAATGCATGTAGTGTGTTATATGCGAATGATATCAATTATTATGAAAAATGTGTTTGTTTAGCTCTTCGACACTGGCCAACAAATTAGTAAAATGAAAAAATATAAAATAAAATATCTTTAACTTAGGACATGATTGACATATATCTTGAAATAAAACAGAAAATTAATTAGAAATTTAATAAAAGAATACATAAAAGTTATATAGACTTAATCTATATTTAGCAAATGGTTCAGCTGTTTTTTCATTTTTTTCATGTATTTTGAAAATGATATCATTTGTTTTCTTGTCATATTCACGGATAATTCCCATGATCTTAACTATAAGTGAGATTCATATTTTTATTTTTTTTAAGTAATTCAATTTTCATATTAAACATAATTCAACTATCTATGATTTACCAATTGAAGCAATGAATAAATTTAAAATGGTTTGTTTGCCAGTTAGTTCTATCATGGAATTATTTAAAATGAACTAACATGGTGTGTGTAACACCCCACAAAATATAACTTCTATAATAACACAATCATACATATCTTACAGTAATTTTATAGTTAACCGATATCAAAATACATAATCATGCTAGACTTCAATTTTAAAAACATGTTTACAAAGTCATATCCAAATTTTTTGAAAATAAATTGTTATCCCTAACAACATCCTTCAGTCTAAATGATCTCTCAAAGATTCCTCTATAGCACCATCTGCTCTCGTGTCAAGACACGATCATTATAGACAGAAATCAAACACAAACACAACAAAACAAAAAGGTAAGCTAACCAAATTTTTAATAATTTAGAGTCATTCAATTCAAATGTAAAGATCAATACAATCCAAGCATTTCATTCAGTTTCATGTATCATCACAATTATAAGTCACTGACACGCTACATACTAGATTCTACTTCCGGAAGACTCGTGCATTGAATAGACCCCGAGATATGCACCAATCATAGGCCTCCAAACAAATAAATCATCAATCATATATGACAGGGTTAGTCCCCTTGAGACTTTTCTGACTAGCTATGTTTCAAGCTACAGCCACTAGTTCAGACCTCCTTCAACTCTCACCACCTAGTAATAATCATTTATTTGATTTGTATTACTAGTAAAGTCAGGATATCAATCTTTAACCAGATCCTTAGACAATGCACTTCCTGACTAACCCAGACACGGGTGTTCTTTTTTCCTGGAAACACTATGCCTAGGCTTTGACCAACTTCATCAATACTCTATCAAAATCACATCATATTATAGATCTATACTCATGTATTCACTCACTTTTCAATCCATATCTTGAAAATGAAAGAAATCACTAAACCATCAATACTATTAGATTTAGATCCTTCAATTAATCTATTTTAATAAATATATACATCGCATTGCAAAAGAATCCAACACTTAAAACAAAAAGTGCCTAATTCTTTTTATAGTGTTTAGATTGAACGAAAATTTCTAGCTTGGGTGACGATCCTCTTCGCTTGAGTGCAAAATTTTCTCACTTGAGCGAAATTAGTCTAGAGAGTACTCCAGTTCCAGGGCTATTCTTACCTGAGTAAAATTACTCTCACCCGGGCGAGAATACCTCCTCACCTGGGCGAAGGATTTCTCGCTTGAGTGAAAACACTCCAGAGAGCACACTTGCTCCAAGGGCTTTTTCGCTTGGGCGACATTATCCTCGCCCGAGCGAATTTTCCATCTCGCCTGGGTGAGAGACCTCTCGCCTGGGCGAAAACAGTCCAGAGAGCATACTTGCTTCTCGAAACCATTCTCGCCTGGGCAAATTATGCAGAAAACAACAACTTATCAAATAATTCATGCATTTTCTACAACCTTAGAGTTACTACACACGCCTCAGATGAACTAATTGAGCAAGGATTAACATGCATATCAATAGTTTCCATAGAACAACATCATACATACAAGCATCAATAAACAATCAAAATTCAACTTAAGTTTCATGCCAATAGAGAAACCATCACAAGTGCATTTTCACAGACAATTTGATCAAACCCTAACTCACAATCAAATTGAAATCAGGCAACATACAAGTTAGTTTCCCTTACCTGAATCACAATGGAAGTTCTCTCTAACAGCCTCAAAAGCCTAAGATCCTCAGGAACTCGAATCTGGACCAAAGGATCTTTGATCAATGATCAGACTAACACACTAGGAAACTGAGCTCATAAAGGCACCATCTGATGGCTCAGAGGCCACATGCAAGCTCAGTAAACAGAGGACAAACGAAAACCTAAAACTAGCTCTAAGGGAAGAGGGCAGAAAACGAACTTACTCTAATGGAGATTCTGATCAGGTAGACTTGCTCTATTCTTTGCCACGAGTCCAACGGTGGGCTCCGCTCGAGAAGCTGATCGAAGGCGGACATAGAGGCTTAGAGAGAAGTCAGAGAAAAGGGAAGTTAGGGGTTTTAGAGAGATGGTGGCTCAAGTGGGAATGAGACTTGACTACTAACTTTTTCTATAAATACATGTTTTCAGTTTAATAATATAATAATCAGGTGCTCATTCCATTTTTACCACTTCTACTCAGATGATAGATTTTCTAGGCTATTACATTGTGGTTGATAGGTAGGGGGCAAGCACAAAATTCATTATATAGACTGACTTGCTATGTTGAAATATGTTATTTCTTGGTTTCTTTTCCCTATAAATAAAGTTATTTTTGTAAAAAAAATTTAGTGTACTTTTTGTTTTATTTGAAGACATATATCTGTGTTGTGTCCAAAGTTAATAATAGTTTATTTTGTATTTTCTTTTTATTTTACTAATTCGTTGTTTCTTGTGAAATATGCAAACAAAAAACATAATTTAACAATGATACTTTAAAATTATTTATAGTATTGAAAGTAATATAGTTTTGCAATTAAATGTAGACTATTTTTACCATACTTATTTCTCTCTTTTTGTTGTTACAAGCCTTTCTTTGTTGAATATGATATATAATGTAATAAATTGACTATTATTTCCCTTAATTAAATTATACAACTTTAAACAAGTCAACGTGTAACATTGGAATATTAACTAGAGAATGAAGAACATGTATAAAATAAATATACTATATTTTAAAAAACATATATCTTTTTAATAGAGGTTTACAAATATATATATATATATATATATATATATATATATTAATTATAATTTAAAAAATATAAATGTTATTTATATAACTTTTAATTATATAAAATTACAAAAACAAACAAACATATTAGAAAAGGATAAGTTGTTCAAATGAAATATAAATATGATTTAGACAATTCTATCTCAACAAGATATAACATTCACAATCATCATTTAAGACTTTACTGACACATTCATGTAAACACTTGACTCCAATTTTGGAATATTATGCGTTGAGTCAGACTCAGAGATTTGCACCTATCATACAGCTCCAAATTGTAAATCCACATAGTCTAAAATAACTAAATCAACAATAGTGTATGACAGCGTTAGTTCCCTTGAGACTTTTTTGATCAGTTGTATTTCAAGTTGCAGTCACCCAGTTCTAACCTCCTTTGACTCTCACCACTTAGTAATTCGTCTATTTGTTTTTTACTAGTAGAGTCAGGATATCTCCTTGACGCAAATTCTTAACCAATACACATCCTAACAACCTGGATGCGGGTATCTCCTTTCTTGAAAATATTATGTCTAGACTACCACTTAACATCATTAATTTAAACCTCACTATCATATTCATATTTGTCTTTGGTTTCAAACTCTCCCAAGCAATACCTTTTATAAAATTCAATACTATCATTCTTTACATCAATCAATTGAGATAGAGCATTCAAATAAATGTTAAACTCTAAATAGAATTGAAAATAGAAAAAAAAAGAATATGACATCATATAGAAAATGAGCAAAATCCCAAAACACGGTTAGGCCTGGTGCCACATGATCTGTGCGGCCAAACGTGAGAGCACCCTCAATGGAAGGCGCCCGACGTAAGCACTTGCACCTGGTGCCAATCACTCCTGAAATTGTTACTCTCGAAATGCGCCCGACACATCTGGTATGCGACTATCGCATCTACATAATTTAAAACTCTCTCATTTCTATCAATTCAATAGCTCACCAATTCAAAAATGAATAACCCAATTCCAACCCCTTATATTAATGATGACCCACCCAAAATTCTCTACAAAAAAAAACTTCCTTATAGTCCAATTTATCATGTACTTCATTAAATTTTCCCCACCTATACCATCTCAAAGTTATAATGTTCAAGCTTCCCACTCTATTCTAATAATCTATACTTATACATGCCTTTATTATATTCATAATCATCCCCTTTTTAGTAAAATTTACAAGTAGGTCACAACTTTATGTTACACTTTATCACAACCACACAACATCAACTCCTCGCGTATCCAAATCGAATTTATGCATCATACACAATGATAACATAAAAGATCAAAACCTCCTTCACATCAGATACCATAGGTACATAATTCAATAAACTAATTTAACCTAATTAAATAATGAGTATTTTTTTCAACCACAAAATTGAAACAATGGGTCCTTGTGTTTGTCTATTTAAGTTTAACCTAAAGAACTAAAAGTTTACACCCTCGCGTCCCCTTTTTTCTTTCTTCTGTTTCACATTCTCTTACAATGTTATGAGACTGTAAGTTTTTATAAAACATGTTCTCTTCCATGTTAAGTTTTATTGTGTGTATAGAGTTTAGATAACTGTATTGAAAATCTTTCATCTAAAATCGGTTTGTTCTAACTTTTTGATGTGTTTAGGGTTTATATATTTGTGTCCATCTACTTGATTTTTTTTTAACTTGGATGATCTTTTTTATGTAAGTGTATCAAATATATTATGAAAAATTATTGTAAATATTATATTCATTTAAAGTTTCTTTTAATTTAATATGTTAAGTATTATGTTCATTTTTAATCATTCCTGCCAAAATATATATTTACCTGTATTAATAAAATATTTGTTGACCATCAACATCATTTTTGCAGACGGGTATAAAGAGAAACACCCTCATCATGGAGGAGATAGTCACACTAGTAATATTACCATCATATCAATACTCACAAAAATTATTTTCAAACATAGACTCTTATACAAGAAACTTATTTGGTTCATTATTGTGAACTGAAAAAGTTGATTCTATGTAATTAGTAGATATATGCATGTGTTGGTCAATTTGAAAGTATAATTCATCCTTATTTCATGTCTTGTTCTTCTACTAGCCAATTTTAAATTGTGTCTATAAACATGGTGGGATTTGATATTCATTTTAATTAACTTAACATTTATGTTTCTATTGATTAATGTATTGTTTTATTATACATGTTATGATTTATTATTATATGTATTGTCACATGCATTTTAAATTTATGATTATTTCAATTTTTATTATGTAAAATTTAATACTTAATTGAATCCATTTATGTGACTAATGAATTGTATTTGGAGTTTTAAAAACCATATTGTGAAAGGATTAAATCTATTGTAACTAATATGAAAGTTAAAAAAAAAATCCTTTCCTAATATGATTTCTAAAATTGTAACTTCAAACAACTAGTCACATGTTTGGATTCCATTGATTATAAAATATTACATTATTTGATTTAATTAATCATGACATTTATTTAACATATGTGACTATACATATACCTATTAATCAAAATAGTTCTACTAATTAAGAAAAACTGTGAAATGATTTCAAATGAATATCTAATCCCATAAATTTATGTAGCCATGAACTAGAATAAGTTCCAAGCATACTAAGATCTCAAATAATGACATAATATATTTTCATATTGACCAACTAATAATACACTAATAACACAATAGGATAAATTAAATTCATATTTAATAAGGTGAATATCTCATAAGAAGTTAATGTTAAAATTTAAATTTGGGAATTGATTTTACTTAAACATCATTTAAGGGCACATCTCATTCAAAATCTTGTATCTCTATGGTCGTCGGAGTTATTGAGCTTGCAGGTGACTCGAATTTGAATTTTATAACTATGTGGATGAGATTTTCGTTAAGAGTATAATGTACTTGTAATTTGTCTCACTTGGTATATATAATATATTCATATTTTGTATCAATTGGTTTAGATGTGTTGTTAATAATGCTTGAATGTATTCATCTATATTATTTTAATGACTAAAAGTTTGATATACATTTATTAGATACATATAACTCTTCTTTTCTTTGCCACGTAACTTGTATCTTTTCTGATTTTAAAGAATTCTTGTTTTGCAAACGTTTCCGGCTCCCACTATGATGAACCAAAGAAATCCCTCACGACAAAACAAAGAAAAGCTTTCACGGGAGAGTAAAAAAAAAATATATCACTTTATATTTTTCCATATGATATATATATATATATATATATATATATATATATATATATATATATATATATATTATTTGAAAATTTTAAAATAATAAAAAAATAATAATTTTTCCTTAGAAGATGACAAACTAGTAATATTTCCTTTGTGTGTTTTCAAGAAATTGCAAATATATTAATGGAGCATTAGGAATCTCAATAATATTCATGTACAGTATCACTGTGAAATTATATCATTCTACAAATAGTTTTTTCTTCCAAATAAATTTTATGATATATATTTTCAACACACTTTACAAACTTTATATATGATGTAAGAATTTAGAATGATATGCTTATTAAATAAACTTTTCAAATCAACATTAATATTTGTACTATGACGAGAAATGATAAGAAGTTCACCCAAACAGTATGGGTATGTTTCGGGTTGGAAAACTGAGTCATCCGGACATGGTTTTCAACTTTGCCTGCTTCCGGCCAACTCTAGGGGTGTCTGTGATCGTCAAAATTTGACTGAAAATGTTTTCGGCCGTATTGACAGGAAACGACAAGAATAACACCACAAATAGTGTGAGTATGTTTCGGGTGCTTATTAAATAAACTTTTCAAATCAACATTAATATTTGTACTATGACGAGAAACGATAAGAAGTTCACCCAAACAGTATGGGTATGTTTCGGGTTGGAAAATTGAGTCATCCGGACATGGTTTTCAACTTTGCCTACTTCCGGCCAACTCTAGGGGTGTCTGTGATCGTCAAAATTTGACTAAAAATGTTTTCAGCTGTATTGACAGGAAATGACAGGAATAACACCACAAATAGTGTAAGTATGTTTTGGGTACAAAATCGAGTCATCTGGGACCGGTTTTCAACTTTGCCTGCTCTAGTGGTGCCAGGGCCTGCTTCGATGGTGCCCGGGCCTGGAAAAGTCATCAAAATTTGATCGAAAATTTTTTTAGCTATACTAACGGGAAACGATACAAACTGCACCCCAAACAGTGTGGACATGTTTCGACTGCAAAACCGAGTCATTCATGCTCGGTTTTCTACTTTGCCTGCTCCGGTCAAGCTTGGGCCCGGAAAAGTCGTCAAAATTCGACCAAAACCTTTTTCATTGACACTGACAGAAAACGATAAGAATTGAACCACAAAATGTGTGGGTATGTTTTGGATGCAAAACCGAGTCATCGGGTCCGGTTTTCAAAATCCCTACTACGGTGGTGCCCAGGCCTAGAAATCGTCAAAATTTGACTGAAACTTTTTTCACCCCTACCGATAGGAATCAATAAGAACTGCACCACAAACAGTGTGGGTATGTTTCGAGTGTCAAACCAAGTCATCCGGGTCCGGTTTTCAACTTTGCCTGCTTCGGTGGTGCCTGAGCTAGGAAAAGTCGTCAAAATTTGACAGAAACATTTTTCGGCTGTATTGCGGGAAACAATAAGAATTGCACCACAAACAGTGTGGTTATGTTTCGAGTGAAAAATCGAGTCATTCGGGCCCGATTTTCAACTTTGCCTGCTTTGGGCCTGCTCTAGTGGTGCCCGGGCCCGTAAAAGTCGTCAAAATTGGTCCAAATCTTTTTTGAAATGTACTAACGGGAAATGATAAGAACTGCACCACAAATAGTGGGGTATGTTTTAGGTGCAAAAACGATACATCTGGGTCCGATTTCAAACTTTACCTACTACGGTGGTGCCCGGGCCTGGAAAAGTCATCAAAATTCGACAGAAATATTTTTCAGCCATATTGACAAGAAACGATAAGAACTACATCCCAAACAGTGCGAGTATGTTTCAGGTGTAAAATCGAGTCATCTGAGCTCTGTTTTCTACTTTGCCTCCTTCAGGACTTTTCCGGAAATGCCGGAAAAGTGGACAAAATTTGACCAAAATATTTTTCAGCCTCACTGAAGGGAAACGATAAGATTTTCACCCCAAATAGTGTGGGTATTTGACTGCTCGGGTAGTGCCCGGACCCAGAAAAGTCGTTAAAATTTGATTAAAACATTTTTCAGTCGTACTGACAGGAAAGTAAGAACAACAGCCAAACAGTGTGGGTATGTTCCAGGTGCAAAACGGAGTCATTCGGGCCCGATTTTCAACTCTGCCCGCTCCTGGCCTACTTAAGGGGTGCCCAGGCTCGAAAAAGTCGTCAAAATTCGACCAAAACATTTTTCGGGCATACTGACGGGAAACAAAAAGAATTGCACGACAAATAGTGTGGGTATGTTTGGGGTGCAAAATCAAGACATTTAGTGACGATTTTCAAATTTGCTTACTCCGGTGGTGCACTAGCCTAAAAGAGTCGTCAAAAGTCAACCGAAACATTTTTAGTCGTACTGATGGGAAATGATAAGAAGTGCACCTCAAATAATGTGGGTATGTTTCTGGTGTGAAACTGAGTCATCCGGCCCCGGTCTTCAACTTTGACTGCTTCGGGCCTACTTCGGTGGTACTCGAGCCCAGAAAAGTCAAAATTCAACCGAAACATTTTTTAGGCGTACTGACGGAAATGATAATAACTGCGCCCCAAACAGTGCGGGTATGTTTCGGGTGCAAAACCGAGTCATCCGGGCCCCGTTTTCACCTTTGGCCGCTTCGGCGGTGACCGGCCCCAGAAAAGTAGTCAAAATTCGTCCCAAACATTTTTTAGTCGCACTGACGGGAAACGACAAGAAATGCATCCTAAAAAAGTATGGGTATGTTTCGGGGGCAAAACTGAGTCATCTAGGACCCATTTTGAACATTTCCTGTTTTAGTGGTGCCTGTGCCAGAAAAAGTAGTCAAAAGTTGACCTAGACAATTTTTAGCCGTACGGATGGGAAACTATAAGAAATGTGTCGCAAATAGTGTGGGTATATTTTTGAGTACAAAACCGAGTCATATAAGGCCGATTTTCAACTTTACCTGCATTGATGGTTCCCAGACTCATAAAATTTGATCGAAACATTTTTCAGCCATACTGACGACAAATGATAGGAACTGCACCTCAAACAATATGGCCTGGTTATCCAAGCTTGGCTATCAATTTAGCCTGGTCTGGACCAAAACAGTTTTTAGCCGTACTGATGGGAAATCATAAGAACTGGGCCCTAAATAGTGTAGGTATGTTTCAGGTGCAAAATACAGTCATCTAGGCCCGATTTTCAACTTTGCCTGCTCCGGTGGACCCAGGCCCAGAAAAGTCGTCAAAATTCAACCGAAACATTTTTCAACCATACTGACAGGAAACGATAAAAACTGCACCACAAACTGTGTGGGTATGTTTCGGGTGTAAAACGAAGTCATCTGAGCCCGATTTTCAACTTTGCTTGCTCTGGCAATGCTCGGGCCTTAAAAAGTCGATAAAATTCAACCGAAACATTTTCCACTGTAGTGACGACAAGCGATACAAAGTGCATCCCAAATAGTATGAGTATGTTTGGATTGCAAAATCTGGTAATCCGGGCCCGGTTACTAACTTATCCTGCTTCGGTGATACTAGGCCTGAAAAAGTCGTCAAAATTCGACCAAAACATTTTTCAATAGTACTGACGGGAAACAATAAACACTGCACCAGAAACTGTGTAGGTATGTTCCAGGTGGAAAACGAAGTCATTTGAGCCCGATTTTCAACTTTGCCTGCTCCGACGGTGCTCGGGCCAGAAAAAATCGCCAAAATTCAACCTGAAACATTTTTCCACTATACTGACGACAAACGATATGAACTGAATCCCAAATAGTATGGGTATGTTTCAGGTGCAAAACCTGGTCGTCTAGGCCCAGTTATCAACTTATCCTGCTTCGATGATACCAGGACCCGGAAAAGTCGTAAAATTTGACCGAAACATTTTTCAACCTTTCTGACGGAAAACTATAAGAATTACACCACAAACTGTGTGGGTATGTTTCGTGTGCTAATCTGAGTCATCTAGGCCCAGTTTTCGACTTTGCGTTGTTCGGGATTGCTTCGGTGGTACCCGGACCCGTAAAAGTTATCAAAATTCAACCGAAAAGTTATTCAGTCGTACTAAAAAGAAATGATAAGAACTACACTCGAAACAATGTGGGTTAGTTTCAGGTGCAAAACGTAGATAAACGAGCTCGACCTTTAACTTTCCCTTCTCCAGTGGTACTCAGGCCTGAAAAAGTAATCAAAAATCGATCGAAACATTTTTTAGTCGTACCGACAGAAAACAATAAGAATTGCACCCCCAATAGCGTGGGAATGTTTCTGGTGTAAAACCGAGTCATCCGGTCCCGGTTTTCGACTTTGCCTGCTTCAGGCCTTCTTCGGGCCTGCTCGATTGGTACTCGAGCCCAGAAAAGTTATCAAAATTTGACCAAAACATTTTTCGGGCATATTGACGGAAAACGATAACAACTGCACTCCCAAACAGTGCAGCTATTTTCAAGTTCAAAACGGAGTCATCTAAGCCCAGTTTTCACCTTTAGCTGCTCTAGTGGTGCCTGATTCTGGAAAAGTCGTCAAAATTTGACCGAAACATCTTTTAGTCGTATTGACGGGAAACAGTAAGAATTGTACCCCAAAAGTGTGGGTATGTTTCAGGAGCAAAATCGAGTCAACTGGGCCCCATTTTCAACTTTTACGGTTTCGGTGGTGCCTAGGCCGGAAAAAGTCGTCAAAATTCGACTGAAATATTTTCAGTCGTACGGATGAGAAACGATAAGAAATGCGTCCCAAATAGTGTAGGTATATTGTGGATGCAAATCCCAGTCATACGGGCCCAATTTTCAACTTTGCCTGTTCTGATAGTGCTCGAGCCACAAAAAGTCATCAAAATTCGACCGAAATAATGTTTAGTCATACTGACTACAAAGGATAAGAACTACATCCCAAATAGTGTGGGTATGTTTCGGGTGCAAAACCGGGTCATCTGGGCCCGGTTATGAACTTAGCTTGCTCCGGTGGTACACAGGCCCGAAAAAGTTATCAAAATTTGACCGAAACATCTTTAAACCCTACTGTCAGGAAACGATAAGAACTAAAGCACAACCTGTGTGAATATGTTTTGAGTGCAAAACCGAGTCATCCGGGCTCGGTTTTCATCTTTGTCTACTTCGGGCCTACTCCGGTGGTACCCAAGCCCAAAAAAGTTATCAAAATTCGACCGAAACATATTTGAGAAGTTTTAACGGAAAACGATAAAAACCACACCCTAAACAATGCGAGTGTGTTTCGGGTGGAAAATAGAGTAATCTGGACCCCGTTTTCAACTTTTGCTACTCTGGTGGTGCCCGGACCAAGAAAAGTCGTTAAAATTTGATCGGGACATTTTTCAACCATACGGATAAAAAACGATAAGAAACGTGATCTAAATAGTGTGGGTATGTTTCGGGTGCAAAATCGAGTCATACAGGTTCGGTTTTTAACTTCGTTGCTCCATTGGTATCCGGGCTCGTAAAAGTCCTCAAATTTGGACTGAAACATTTTTCAACCGTACTGATGGGAAACGATAAGAAATGCGCCCTAAACTATGTGGGTATGTTTCGTGTGCAAAATCGAGTCATATAGGATCGGCTTTGAACTTTCCTTACTCTGGTGCTACTCTGGTGGTACCCGGGCCCGGAAAAATCGTCAAGATTCGACCGAAACATTATTCATCCGTACTGAGGGCAAACGATAAGAACTGCATCCCAAAATAGTGTGGGCATATTTCGGGTGCAAAACCAGGTCATTTGGGCTCGATTATCAACTTGGCCTGCTACAGGCCTTCTCCGTCGGTATTCGGGCCCAGAAAAGTCGTCAACATTGCACCGAAACATTTTTCAATCATAGTGACGAGAAATGATAAGAATTGCACCACAAACTGTACGAGGATGTTTCACGTGCAAATATGAGTTATCCGGACCCGGTTTTCAACTTTGCTTGCTTTGGGGCTACGCTGATGGTACCCGGGTGTGAAAAAGTAATCAAAATTCTACCGAAACGATATTCAGCTATACTAACAAATGCAAAATTCTTCATAAATTCCATCATTTACAACTTCTTTTTTAGTTTTTAGCATTTTTGACATCTGTTTTGTTTCTGTTTCACCTATCCAAACTTGTCAAAAAATTTAGAAATTTTTGTGGTCTTTTGTTATATAGATTATAGATTTTATTAGAGAATTTTGGAAAATTCTTAATTCTTATTAAGAAAAATAGAGTTATTTGAAATCCAAAACATTTTCAAAATTCCATCGTTTACTATTTACTTTTTGATTTTCTAGTATTTTTGACATTTTTTTCTATTTTACCTATCTATATTTGTAAAAAACAATTCGAAATTTTTGTAGTGTTTTGTTGTATGAATTAGAGATTTTATGAAAGAATTCTGGAAAATTCTAGAAATTTTTCTAGTGCTTTATTATATGGATTAAAGATTTTATAAAAGATTTTTAAAAAATTCTGGAATTTTTTTTTTAAATTAGAGATATTTGAAATCGAATATTTTTGTGGTGTTTTATTGTACTGAGTTGAGATTTTATCAAACAACTGTGGAAAATTGTGGATTTTTTAAAAATTAAAAATTTTGAAAAAATCTAGATCTTTTTTAAAAATACAAATATTTGAAATCCGAAATTTTTTACAAATTCCATAGTTTTGCTATTTTCTCTTTTTTTAGTATTTTCGACATCTTTTTACCGATCTATAGTTGTCAAAAAATTATAAAAAAATTAGTGTTTTTTATTGTATGGATCCGAGATTTTATCAAAGAATTCTAGAAAATTATATTTTTTTTCAAAAAAATAGAGATATTTGAGATCAATTTTTTTCCAAAACTCCATCGCTTACTAATTTAATTTTTATTTTTTTGACATCTTTTTTTCTCTTTCATATATCCATACTTGTCAAAAAATTATGGAAATTTCTATAGTGTTTTATTGGATGGATTAGAGATTTTATCAACGAATTATGGAAAATTCCGTAAGTTCTTTCAAAAAAACATAGATATGTAAAATTAATTTTTTTCAAAATTCAACAGTTTAATATTTGTTTATTTATTTTTTTAGTATTTTTGATACTTTCTTTTGTATTTGATCCATCTATACTTGTCAAAAAAATCTGTAATTTTTTATGATGTTTTATTTTATGGATTAGAGATTTTGTCAAAGAATTCTAGAAAATTATGGAATATTTTTCTAAAAAAAATATAGATATTTCAAATCCAAAATTCTTCAAAAATTCTATCGTTTACAACTTGTTTTTCATATTTTTATCATTTTTTATATTTGTTTTTTTCTGTTTCACCTATCCAAACTTGTCAAAAATAATAAAAAACCAAAAAATAAATAGTAAACGATAGAATTTTGAAAATGTTTTCGATTTAAAATATTTTTATTTTTCTTAAAAAAATCAAGAATTCTCCAGAATTCATTAATAAAATCTATCATCTGTATAATGAAACCCTACAAAAATTTCCATAATTTTTTAACAAGTTTGGATAAGTGAAATAGAAGAAAAAGATGTCAAAAATGATAAAAAAATAAAAAAGAAATAGTAAACAGTGGAATTTTGGTGAAATTTTGGATTTGAAATATCTCAAACTTTTTGAAAAAAAACCAAAATTTTCAAGAATTGTTTAATAAAATCTCTACTCAATACAATAAAAAAACAACAAAAATATTCGATTTCAAATATCTCTATTAAAAAAAATTATACAATTTCTCATAATTCTTTCATAAAATCTCTAATCCGTACAATAAAACACCAAAAAAAATTCCATTTTTTTTTTGACAAATATAGATAGGTAAAATAAAAGAAAAAAAGATTTCAAAAACAGTAAAAAATCAAAAAGCAAATTGTAAACGATGGAATTTTGAAAGTGTTTTAGATTTCAAATATCTCTATTTTTCCTAATAAAAATCCAAGAATTTTTATAATTCTCTAATAAAATCTATAATCCGTATAATAAAGCACCTAAAAAATGTTTAGAATTTTTTGACAAATTTGGATAGGTGAAATAGGAAAAAAAGATGTCAAAAATGCTAAAAAATTAAAAAGCCAAAAAAGTAAATGATGGAATTTATGAAGAATTTTGGATTTCAAATGTTTATATTCTTTTTAAAAAGTGTTCCTTGATTTTTTAAAATTCTTTGATAAAGTCTCTAATCCATAAAATAGAAAAGAAAATGTCAAAAATAAAAAAAATAAAAAAACAGATAGTAAATCCCGAAATTTTGGAAAAAAAATTATTTCACATATCTATATTTTTGTAAAAGAACTTCTAGAAGATTCCAAAATTATCTGGTAAAATCTCTAATCCTTCCAATAAAACACAACAAAAATTTCCATAATTTTTTTCACAAGTATAGATAGGTGAAAGAGAAGAAAAGATGTCAAAAAAATAAAAAAATAGTAAACGATGGATTTTTGGAAGAAAAATTGGATTTTATTGATAAAATCTATAATACGTATAATAAAACACTATAAAAATTTCCGTAATTTTTTGGCAAGTTAGATAAGGTGAAATAGGAAAAACAAGTTGTCAAAAATGCTCAAAAAATAACAAAGAAATAGTAAACAATAGAATTTTTGTAAAATTTTGGATTTCAAATATCTTTATTTTTTTTTGAAAAAAAAAAACCATTTTCAGAAAAATAAAGATATTTGAAATTCTTCAAAATTTTGTGTCGTTTTATTGTATGGATCCGAGATTTTATCAAAAATTTCTGGAAAGTAATGGTATTTTATTTTCAAAAAAATTGAGATATTTGAAATCTAAAATTTCTCGAAAATTCCATCGTTTACTACTTAATTTTTATTTCTTTCAGCATTTTTGACATCTTTTTTTTATATATTTCACCTATCCAAAGTTGTCAAAAAATTATGGAAATTTTTGTAGTGTTTTATTATACAGATTATAGATTTTTTCAAAGAATTCTGGAAAATTCTTGAATTTTTATTAAGAAAAATAAAGATATTTGAAATCCAAAACATTTTCAAAATTCTATCATTTACTATTAGTTTTTTTATTTTTTTAGTATTTTTGACATTTTTTTCTCTTTTACCTATACATTTGTCAAAAAAATTTGGAAATTATGGATTAGAGATTTTATGAAAGAATTTTAAAAAAATTATGGAATTCGTTTTTGTTAAGAAATAGAGACATTTGATTTCGAATATTTTTCAAAAACCCCATCGTTTATTGTTCGTTTTTTTTTTTTTACTTCTTTTTTTCTATTTCATGTATCTATAATAGTGAACAAATTCTAAAATTTTTTATGTATCAATTAGGGATTTTATCAAACAACTCTGGAAAATTGTGGATTTTTTAAAAGAAAAATAGAGATATTTGAAATCTATTTTTTTTTTACAAAACTCCATCGTTTACTATTTAGTTTTTACTTTATTGATTAGAGATTTTATCAACGAATTCTGGAAAATTCTGGAAGTTCTTTTAAAACAATATACATATGTGAAATAAATTTTGTTCCAAGATTCCACGGTTTACGATTTCTTTTTTATTTTTTTAGTATTTTTGACATTTTCCTTTCTATTTCATCTATCTGTACTTTTCAAAAAATTTTGGAAAATTTTTTATGTTGTTTTGCTTTATGGATTAGAGATTTTATAAAACAATTTTGAAAAATCATGGAATACTTTTCTAAAAAAAATAAAGATATTTGAAATCCAAAATTTTAATAAATTCCATCTTTACTTCTTGGTTTTACTTTTTTAGAATTTTTGACTGTGTTTTTCTATTTCACCTATCCAAACTTGTCAAAAAATATTAAAAATTTTTGTGGTGTTTTATTATACGGATTATAGATTAATTCAGGAAAATTCTTGAATTTTTATTAAGAAAAATAGAGATATTTCAAATCCAAAACATTTTCCAAATTCCATCATTTGCTTTTTGATTTTTTATTATTTTTGACATCTTTTTTCTATTTTACCTATCTATATTTATAAAAAAAATTTGGAAATCTTTTAGGTATTTTATTGTATGGATTAGAGATTTTATGAAAGAATTCTAGAATACTCTTTTTAAAATAGAGATATTTGAAATCGATATTTTTGTGGTGCTTTATTGTGCTGAGTAGGGATTTTATTAAAATACACTAAAAAATTATGGATTTTTTTTAAGAAAAGTTGAGATATTTGAAATCCAATTTTTAAAAAAAAACTCCTTCATTTACTATTGTTTATTTATTTATTTTTATATTTTTTGACATTTTTTTTCTATTTCACTTATCCATACTTGCTAAAAAGTTATGAAAATTTTTATGGTGTTTTATTGGATGGATTAAACATTTTATCCACAAATTTTAAAAAATTCTGGAATTCTTTTTTGCTAAGAAATAGATATATTTGATTTCGAATATTTTTCAAAAACTCTATCGTTTATTGTTCGCTTTTTTATTTTTTTGACATTTTTTTTCTATTTCACGTATCTATAGTAGTGAACAAATTCTAAAATTTTTTGTGATGTTTTAGTGTATCGATTAGAGATTTTATCAAATAACTCTCGAAAATTGTGGATTTTTTTAAATAAAAATAGAGATATTTGAAATCCAATTTCTTTTCCAAAACTCCATCGTTTACTATTTAGTTTCTATGTTTTTGACATCTTTTTTTCTCTTCCACCAATCCATACTTGTCACAAAGTTATGGAAATTTTTGTAGTGTTTTATTTTATGGATTAGAGATTTTATCAACGAATTCAAAACAATTCTGGAAGTTCTTTCAAAAAAATATACATATGTGAAATAATTTTTTTTTTCAAAATTCCATGGTTAACCTTTTGTTTTATATTTTTTTAGTATTTTTGACATTTTCTTTTTTCTTTTACCTATATATTTGTCAAAAAAATTTGGAAAACACATTTTGTGGTGCAATTCTTATCGTTTCCCGTCAGTATGGTTGAAAAATGTTTCGGTCAAGTTTTGACGACTTTTCGGGCCTGGGCGCTTTTAAAGGAAGAAAAGTTGAAAACGGGGCCAAGATGACTCAGTTTAGTGCCCGAAACATACCCACACTTTTTGAGGTGCAATTCTTATCGTTTCCCATCAATACGGCTAAAAAATGTTTCGGTTGAATTTTGACCACCAAAGTTGAAAATCGGGCCCGAATGACTCGGTTTTGCACCCAAAACATACCCACACTATTTGAGGTGCAATTTTTATCGTTCCCTATCAGTAAGGACGAAAAATGTTTTGGTCGAATGTTGACAACTATTTGGGGCCTGGGCACCATCGAAGCAGGAAAAGTTGAAAACGGGGCCCAGATGACTCGGTTTAGCGCCCAGAACATACCCACACTTTTTCGAGTGCACTTCTTATTGTTTCACATCAGCATGGCTGAAAAATATTTTACTCGAATTTTGACGACTTTTCTGGACCCGAATACCACGGGAGGAAGCAAAGTTGAAAATTAAGCCCGGATGACTCGATTTTGCACCCGAAACATAACAACACTTTTTGGGGTGCAATTCTTAATTTTTCCCGTCAGTACGGTTGAAAAATGTTTTGGTCAAATTTTGACGACTTTTCGGGTCCAGGCACTACCGGAGAAAAAGGAAAAGTTAAAAACGGGGCCTACATCACTCGGTTTAGCGCCCGAAACATACCCACACTTTTTGGGGTGCAATTCTTATCGTTTTCCATCAGTACAGCTAAAATATGTTTCGGTTGAATTTTGACCACTTTTCCGAGACCGCGGGAGCAGGAAAAGTAGAGAATTGGACCTGGATGACTCGGTTTTACATCCGAAACAAACCCACACTTTTTTGGATGCAATTCTTATCGTTTCCCGTCAGTACGGTTGAAAAATGTTTCAGTCGAATTTTGACGACTTTTCAGGTCTAGGCACCACCGGAGAAAAAGGAAAAGTTGAAAACGGGGCCTACATCACTTGGTTTAGCGACCGAAACATACCCACACTTTTTGGGGTGCAATTCTTATCGTTTCCCATCAGTACGGCTAAAAAATGGTTCGGTCGAATTTTAACCACTTTTCCTGGCCCGGGTACCACCGGAGCAGGCAAAGTTGAAAATCGGGCCCGGATGACTCGATTTTGCACCCGAAAATACCCATACTTTTTGGGATACAATTTTTATCATTTTCCGTCAGGTTGGTTGAAAAATGTTTCGATAGAATTTTGAGGACTTTTCGGGTCCTTGCACCATTAAAGTATGAAAAGTTGAAAACGGGGCCATATGACTCGGTTTAGCTCTCGAAACATACCCATACTTTTTGGGGTAGAATTCTTATCCTTTCCCATCAGTAAGCCTCAAAGATGTTTCGGTCGAAATTTGACGACTTTTCCGGGCTGTGGCACTACAAGAGGAGTCAAAGTTGAGATTCGAGCCTGGATGACTCGGTTTTGGCACTCGAAATGTAGCCACACTATTTGGGATGCATTTCTTATTGCTTCCCATCTGTACGGCTTAAAACGATCTCGAATAAGTTTTGACTACTTTTTGAACTCGGGCACCACCAAAGGAAGAAAAGTGGAAAATGGGGCCCAAATGATCTCGGTTTAGAGCCCGAAACATACCCATACTTTTTGGGGTGCAATTCTTATCGTTTCTCATCAGTATGACTAAAAAGTGTTTCGGTCAAATTTTGACCACTTTTCCTGGTCTGGGTACCACCGGAGCAGGCAAAGTTGAAAATCGGGCCTGGATGACTCGATTTTGCACCTGAAATATACCCTCACTTTTTGGGATACAGTTTTTATCGTTTCCCATCAGTTCGGTTGAAAAATGTTTCAGTTCAATTTTGAGGAGTTTTCGGGTCCTTACACCACTAAAGCACCCGAAACATACCCATACTTTTTTGGGGTGCAATTCTTTTCGTTTCCCGTCAGTACGACTAAAAAATGTTTCGGACGAATTTTGACCACTTTTCCTGGCCTAGATACCATCGGAGCAGACAAAGTTGAAAATCGGGCCCGGATGACTCGGTTTTGGAACCGAAACATACCCATACTTTTTATGATACAATTCTTATCGTTTCCCGTCAGTACATTTGAAAAATGTTTCGGTCGAAATTTGATTACTTTTCAGGAAATGATAAGAATTGGACCCCAAAAAGTGTGGGTATGTTTCGGGCGCAAAACCGAGTAATTTATGCCTCGTTTTCAACTTTTCCTCCTTCGATGGTACCTGGGCCCGAAAAAGTCATCAACATTTGATCGAGACATTTTTTAGCCATAAGGATAGGAAACGATAAGAAATGTGTCCCGAGTAATGTGGGTATATTTCAGGTGGAAAACAGAGTCATACGGGCCAGGTTCTCGACTTTTCCTGCTCTAGTGGTACCCAGGCCTGTAAAAGTCATCAAAATCTGACAGAAACATTTTTCAAAAATGACGAGAAACAATAAAAACTGCACCCCAAACTGTGCGGGTATGTTTCGGGTGCAAAACCGAGTCAAAATTCTACTGAAACATTTTTCAGTCGTTCTAACAAAAACTATAAGATTTGCACCCCAAACAGTGTGGGTTAGTTTAAGGTGCCAAACCGAGTCATCCGAGCCCGGTTTTCCACTTTGCATGCTTTTGGCCTACTCTAGTGGTACCCAGGCCTAAAAAAGTTGTCAAAAGTCGACCAAAACATTTTTTAGTCTTACTGATCGAAAACGATAAAAATTGCACCCCAAATAGCGTGGGTATGTTTTTGGCACAAAACTGAGTCATCCGACCCCACTCTTCAAATTTGCCTGCTTCAGGCTTACTATGGTGGTATACGAGCCTGAAAAAGTCGTCAAAATTCAACCAAAACATTTTTCAACCGTATTGACAACAAACAATGAGAACTACACCCTAAACAGTGTGGTTATGTTTCGGATGCAAAACCAGTTCATTCGGGCTCGGTTATGAACTTAGCATGCTCCAGGCCTGCTCTAGTGGTACCCGGGCTTGGAAGAGTCGTCGAAATTTGATCGAAATATTTTTCTCCCATACTTACAGGAAAAGATAGAAACTACACCACAAACTATGTGGGTATGTTTCGGGTGCAAAACGTAGTCATCTGCACCAAGTTTTGAACTTCGCCTTCTCCGGCGCTGCTCCGGTGGTATCCGGGCCCGAAGAAGTCGTCAAAATTCGACCGAAAGGTTATTCAACCATATTAAAGGGAAACGATAAGAACTACACAGGAAACTGTGTGGACTAATTTCGTGTGCAAAACTGCTTCATTCGCACCTGATTTTCAACTTTGCCTGCTCTTGGCCTGCTCTAGTGGTACCTGGGGCCTGAAAAAGTCGTCCAAAGTTGACCGAAACTTTTTTTGGTCATATTGGTGGGAAATGATAAGAACTGCACCCTAAATAGCGTGGGTATGTTTGCGATGCAACGCAGAGTCATCTGGCCCCAATCTTAAACTTTGCCTGCGTCGAGCTTGATTCGGTGGCACCCAGGCCTAGAAAAGTCATCAAAAATTGACCGAAACATTTTTCAGACTTACTGATTAGAAACAATAAGAATTGCACCTTAAACAATACGGGTATGTTTCGGACGCAAAACTGAGTCATCTGAGCCCCGTTTTCAACTTTTCCTGCTCCGATGGTGCCCAGGCCTGAAAAAGTCGTCAAAATTTGATCGAGAATTTTTCAGCCGTAGGGATGAGAAACAATAAGAAATGCATCCAAAATAGTGTGGGTATATTTCAGGTAGAGAACCGAGTCATACAGGCGGGATTTTAACCTTTACCTAATCCGGTTGTACCCAGGCCCGTAAAAGTCGTCAAATTTCGACAAAAACATTTTTCAACCGTACTGATGGGAAACAATAAGAACTGCACCCCAAACAGTGTAGGCATGTTTTGCGTGCAAAACCGAGTCATCCTGGTTTGGTTTTCAACTTTGGCTACTCTAGTGGTGACCGGGCTGGGAAAAGTCGTCAAAATTTCACTGAAACATTTTTCAGTCGTACTTACGGGAAAAATAAGAATTGCACCCCAAACAATGCGGGTATGTTACGGGAGAAACATAATATTTGTCTTATTTTTTTGATTGTATCTTCTTTGTCTTATTTGTAGTTGTTTTGATCAATTTTAAGTTATTTGCCTTATTTCTAGTTATTTGTGTTAAATTTTTGATCAATTTAACTGTATCATGAATATAAAATGTCAACTAATAATTATCAGAAAAATACAAAAGCAAAGAGTTGTTAAATTCTTGATAAATATTCTTCATGATTGTATTGTTTCAATACCATAGGCTTGCTTTGCTTATTTAAGGATACCAATGCCCCAGCTTCTGAAGATATATTGTTAGCACCAAGAGTTGCTAAAGGATTTGATGAAATAAACAAGTGAATGAAGTCTAAGGAATCAAGAGGATTGCAAAGAGAATCATGAAGATGATTGAAGATTTAGTCCTAGACTTAGGCTTTGTGGGTGTGTGTGTGAGTTTATTTTTACTCTTGTCATAAAATCATATGTTGCATGTTTCATAAGCCATAGTAAGCTCCAAAGTTAAAATTATTTAGTAAAATTAATCAACGTTTTCAAATAAAGATGTGTTAGAAAGAAATCGATTAAATTGTTTTATTCTGAACATATTAAAGTTTCTGTTTTAGAGAAGTTCAATTGATTGAACAATTATTGTAATCGATTGAAGTGTTAACATATTTTTAAGCAGTTTTTCTATATAAAGGAGAGTCACGTGTTTGACAAGTATCGATTTTCATTCTATGCAAACATTGTGAAATTTTCAGAGGGAAATACGTGCTAAACACTTTGAGAGCTTTTGACAATCATTTCTTCTCAAGAACACTAATCTTGGAGCATTACTTTGATAGTGAATATGTGTAACAGTGATCTTATGCAAAGTGTTTCTAATCTGTTCTTGATATCTTTGTAATTTGTCTTGAGTAGAATCACTGTTTGGTTTGGTCTATTTATTGAACTTTCATGTACTGTTAAGTTGTTACATATTACATAGGGTGTGTGATTGTAACTGGATAGTACAATAGGTTTTGTACTGGTTGAACTGCTACTGTAGGCTTCAGTAGGTAGGTTACTACTGGGAGCAAGGTTTTCTTGTGGGGTGCAAGTGTTGTATTGTGTGAGACTGATCTTTTTTAGTGGAAATCTTTGCTAGTTTGCAAAGAACTGGACATAGCCCTTGAGGAAGGGTGAACGAGGATAAAATCTTGTGTTCTTGACCTTTCTTTCTCTCTTCTTGAACACTTATTTTGTTTTCGCTGTTTGCTCAACTAATTGTTTCTCGTGTACAACTAAGTGTTGCTTCCTGTGTGTATTTGTGAATTTTCTCTGAAACAGTTCTTACACATATTCAGTTGCTTGTATAACTTCTTGCTTCTGGTTTCTCATTCAACTGTGTTTACTGTATATTTCATTGTATTTCTCGAAGAATTAGTTTTTCTTAAAACATTTGGTATTTCTTGAATATAGTTTTAATCTGTACTGATTCTTTTCTAACTGGAAAGATTATCTGTTTGAATATACTGTTTACTCGATTGATTTCTGATTTATCTGAAATACTTTCTGGTTTCAGTCTATTGCTTTCGCTCTTGATCTGATTGAATACATTAGTTTTAGTTTATTGTTTCTGCTTTGAAATATTTTGAACATTTCATAGAATCATTTTTCAATAGTTTTGATAAAGAATTTTCATCCAGTTTTGAAAATTGACAACTGTTTGCGAAAAATTTCTAAGTTCAATTCACCCTCTCTTGAACTCAACCTGAACTTATTTTACATATATCACAGTGTCTGTTTTGAATTGTGCTGTTACAACATTCTAATGCTAAAATAATGTGCTATTATAACATTCTAATGATAAAATAAGCTTGTAACATACATTTTGAATCTCGATTTGTTAACTTTGATATGAATGATCGTTTATCAATGATGGTGGATAACTATGTACAATACCCACATAGGCTAAGACACTTTTATTTTTAATTTTTTTATATATTGTTAGTTAAGGCACCACAGTTTCCAGATTTAAAATGGGAGCAACTTACAGTAAAAATTTTCTTTACAGGAGCATTGTGCTTACTTTTTCCTTGCTACGTTGTTTGTGTTTAGCATGAATATATAAACTGACTTTTTCCATGTTTTCCGATGCATGTGTTGTCTTACTGTTAAGGTGAGCAAACAAATCACTGTGACTTATTTATTATTTTATCCGTTTTTGCAAATAATATTACATCTTAGTATTCTCATCTTATACCGAAATCCCAAATAAGTAGAAGTGAAATGACAATTCTATTGATACCGGGGGCTTCGACATTATTGAACTGCAAGCATATTTACTCAAGTAGAACCTTTTAAAATTTTGCTTTATTGCCAATACTTTTTTGTTAATCTTGATTAGTAAAAGTTAACAGTGATAACGTTTGGTATGTCTTGGATAAGTTTCATAACTATTATCACAGGCCAACAAATGAGACATGAATATACTTTGTTTTAGATAGTTGACTCTAAGATGGTAATCTTTGTAAAAGCACATCATCATTTTTGTGAAATTTATTGTTTTATTTAGGTGATTCTTGAAACAGATTCAACCTGGTCCTATTTCTTAATGTGAGCCATAAATTCTTCTCTAATGAAACAACTTGTGTTCAAAAACTGAATTGAAGGTGATGCGTCTATTTGTATGTATTTATCCTATTTCCTATTGCAGGCATTAACTGACAAATTCAAGGAGAAAGATACTGCGTATACGGGGCTGCGACCTTCTCCTATGAAGCATTTACGTTGACAGTCCTACCATTCCTAGTAGCCTAGGAAAGTAATGGTGTGTGTGGTTGTGTCTGGCCTAGCACTGTACTTGGTTTGAAAATGTGTGATCGAATTGCTTTACTATTGGTTGTCTTTAAACAATTAAACACTATGCTTTGAGCTTCATCATAAATGTATGGGTAACCACAGCAGTTTGAGTGGTTACTTGTTCCATACTGAATATATTTTTAACAAGATCTTTTTGGTGTTTTTATTTTGTATTTTTTTGGCCCCACTGTCCTAAAGCCCAACATTAATTTGTATCTTATTTATTACAATAATCCGTGGCAGCATCGATTTTAAGATAAGAACCATTAAACTGGACGACAAACGTATTAAGTTACAAATCTGGGTTACTGCTGGCAAGAGCTGTTTCAAACTATTACCACAGTTACCTGTTTCAAACTATTACCACAGTTATGGATTTTGTCTTGTGTAACCTTTCTGTGAATTCATAATTGGCAGTTGTCTTCTTGGTAGGTAATTATATAATATGTTTACATACATTCCAAAAGTTTATATAATATGATTTAGTTTATTGTTATGAAATAAATAATAGATATTATAATTGGTGCATTAATTTATAAAGAAAAGTGTTGATGAATGACCACTCTTAATCATTAGAGCAAGTAGAAGGAGAGATAAAGAATAAAGACAATGAAAATGATGAGGAAAGTAGAACTGGGACACCCATATATTTATACTCAGATAAAAAGAAAGGTGAAACTTGTGCTTGATATGATGGATTAAAAGAAGAATGGACCAATAACTCTAAATAAAGTGTTTGCGTTTTTGGGTATAGAAAAAGGTTGAGATGTCATGAAAATTAAAAAGGCTAAAAAAATACATAGTGTAAAAGTTGATAAGGTGTTAAAAAGATCAAAATTAAAGGACAAGAAGATTATATGAGAATCATCATTAGAATCTCGTTGATGGCATAAAGATCCAACAATAACAGGATGAAAATTCTTAGATTATATATATACCATGCTGAGGCGATGAGAGCTGGAGATGTTCTTGGCATGTATACGAGCAAGTGTAAGTGTGTAAAATGGATGTTACAGACGAAGATCCAAACTCACATGGTCGTTTACGCTGGGTCTCAGGTCATAACCGAATTGGTTCTGTGAGCCAGAGGGTGAGGGACACATCATCCTCGCGCTCACCATTTCCTGGCCAGCAAGCACAGGGGACGGGCGTTAAATATGCTTTAAGATCCTTAAACCGGGGTAGTTATTCTTGGTCTCTAGGATTGCATGCCTTCTACTTTTCATTTCCTCTTGTCCTTTAAATTTATAGGCCAATACTTAAATAAAGAATTAAGAAGAAGTATTGTGGTCCAATGAAAAAAAGAAAAGGCTAGATTACCAAAATAAAATAAACAAATTAAATCGTTGTTGTTTTAAAGTTCAAATTTCTTGTTAATATTATATTGTCATGGGATGTAACAGTATTATTTTTTATTTTAACTTGGAAACCTTTTCTTTGTATGATATTTGTTAACACTTTGTGTTGTCACGAAATGCAATAGTGAATATAATGACTCATTTTTTTCACATGGTTATATTTGGAAACCTAAATATTTTTTTTATTTCTTGTATTAAATTAAAAAATAATTTGATTTTTCTATTCTAAATTACTTTAACAAGAAAAAATATAATATCACAATTTTAATTATTGAAAATTATAATATTATCAATATTTAAAGATCAATACGGTTTTTTTGGTATTTATATATTTAGTCACTAAATTGGTTTCAAAAATTGGTTACTAATTTAGTTTCAATAAAATTGGTCACTAAATTGGTGTCAATGAAATTGGTCACTAAATTAGTTACAATAAAATTGGTAGATTTCAATAAAATTTGTCAATAAATTGGTTTCAATGAAATTTGTCACTAAATTGATTTCAATAAAATTTGTCTCTGAATTAGTTTCTAAACCAATATCTAAATTAGTATCTAAAATTAGTTACCAAGATTTTAGTCACTCATTACTATTAGATCAATCTCATGCTCCCTGAGTTTTCCAAATAGTGCAGCTGTGCATAAAGTAGTAAGATCCATTGTCTCTGAAATTGCAGTGACCTTGGGCTGCCAAGACCTGTCCAAACACTTCAGCACTTTGATGTTGAGCTCCTCCTTGTCAAAGGTCTTGCTTAGTCCAATGAGATGATTCACTATGTGTGTGAACCTTTTCTGCACTTCTGCAATTGATTCTCCAGTCTGCATGCGAAACAGCTCATACTCTTAAATTAGTGCATGCTTGCTTGCCCTCTTGACATTACTTGTCCCTTCATGAGTCACTTCTAGGACATCCCACATCTCTTTGGCTAAAGAACATAGTGAAACCCTAAAAAATTCATCTACATTTAAAGCAGTGGTTACGATGTTCTTTGCTATGCAGTCAAACTGAGCTCTCCTATTCTCATATGCACTCCACTCAGACCAAGGCTTGTCAACAGTAGTACCATTAATAATTTGTTTTGAAATAAAAGGGCCATTTACAATTGCATCCCAAATACCTTTATTAAGAGATTCAATAAAAATTTTCATGCGAATTTTCCAAAACTAATAGTTAACACCATTGAACAAAGGAGGTCTGTTAATAGAAGCACCCTCACCAAAAGATAACTTTCCCTCAGTCATAGGATCGAAAACTTGAGTAACTTTCAAGACTTAGCTCTTGATACCAATTGAAAACGTATTTGGCTGAGTACAAGAGGGGGGTGAATTGAACTTTGAAAGATTTTTCAATTTAAAAACACTGAAAACAATTTTCGCAACTAGAAAAGTTTTAATGAATCTCAAAGATCAAGAATATAAGGAGCTGCAAAAATAAATTGACTTCAAGTACGAATGAATTAATTTATTCTTCTGACAGAGAAGACAATTTATACAAGATTACCAAGTCTATGCAGTACACCAAAATGTCAGTTCTGGAATGGCTCAAGATAAAGACAATCAATCACAAAGATTCATAATTACCAATAGCACACCAAAGATAATATCACAATCAGAATTTAGATACTGATATTGATATACAGAGATGAAAGAAGAACTAGCAGCTACACACAGTACAATCAAATGAGAATTTCTACCAAGATAAAATCTAATTTTAAGATACAATTACTGCCACAAAACAAAATTAACATATTTGATCACACTAACTTCAGAATTGAATTAAACACAGATACAGGTTCTGCAGAATATGCAAATTGCAACAGATTAACCAAATTGAAAATCAATTATCAATTAATTCCAATGATCAGCACAAGAACAGAATGCAATTCTTGTAGTACGAATGTCAAGAACCACATTACAGTAATAAAACTTCAATTATGCAGAAACACAAATATCAAAGAGTACAGAACAACTTCAGATAAGATTTATTAAGAATTAAACAGAGATGAAATATCATAGATTATCAAACTTTTAGCAACTTGACCAAAATCAAATCAATTTCCAATTTATAACAGTAGGCAGCGCAAGATCAGATCAAGATTGTGAGAGAAGGGTTAAGAAGAAGAGACACAATCAATTTTATATGGTTCACCTTTCCTCAAGGGCTACGTCTAGTCTTCTTTGCACCACTTGCAAAGAAAGTTCCACTATATCAATTAATTGTTCACATACAATCAATCAACCAATTCCTACTCCCCGTAAGAATAAAACAACCTACTGAATTAATTTACTACTCCCCGCAACTCCCAATCAATTCTGCAGAAACACAAGGCTAACCACTATAACCCAACACAAATTGTTCAAGAATTTACACAGAATTACAATACAATACAAATCTTGAAACAAATAGGTTCAAGAAAGGTTGAGAAGAACTCCCTGATTGGAGCAGAAAGAAAGGCCTGTACACAGTCTTGAAGAAACTCAATAGCACACTTCTTTGATCTGAATTGATTCTTCAAGTAAAAAGCCCCCGTTTCAAAAAGATTAATGATTCTCTCACAGTGGTTCTCACAAATTGCAGCTCAAAAAGTATTCTTGTTTCATATATGTGTCTCGTATGTATGTATTGCACACTTGAAAACCCAGTGTATTTATAAGAGAAGAATTCAAACTAGATTTTAAAAAACACTTAATTCAGTTATGCATGCACGAATAAATTGATTCGGCTTAAATCTGAAATCAGCTTATATTAGTCCAGTATTTTATTTTCCAAAACTGTTTTTAACCAAAGTTAAACGTTACTTTTTATGGTTTGATTAAATCACTTTGACCATGTGCTAATGAATTTCTCCTCAGAAGTGCATAGGTTTTCTTTCTCAGCCACTCACACTATGACAAAGCCTAAAACACACTTCCATTTAAAAAATAAAAAAAATAGGAAACGATGGAGTTTTGGAAAAAATATGGATTTCAAATTGGAAAAAAATTGGGTTTCAAATGTCTCTATTTTTCTTTAAAAAAATCCATAATTTTACAGAATTGTTTGATAAAATCTTTAATCGGTACAATAAAATATCACAAAAAAATTCAGAAGTTTTTTGACTAGTATGGATAGGTGAAATAGAAAAAAAGATGTCAAAAATAAAAAAGCGAATAGTAAATGATGGAGTTTTTGAAAAATATTCGATTTTAAATATCTTTATTTCTTAACAAAAAAAAAAAGAATTCCAGGATTTCCAATATCCAAACTTGTCTAAAAATTGTAGAAATTTTTGTTGTGTTTTATTTTATGGATTATAGATTTTATAAGAGAATTCTGGAAAATTGAATTTTTATTAAGAAAAATAGAGATATTTGAAATCCAAAACATTTTCAAAATTCCATCTTTTACAATTTGCTTTTTGATTTTTTAGAATTTTTGACATCATTTTTTCTATTTTACCTATCTATATTTGTCAAAATTTTTTAAAAATTTTGTTGGTGTTTTATTGTACGGATTAGAGGTTTAATGAAAGAATTCTGGAAAATTGTAGAATTTTTTTAATAGAGATATTAGAAATCAAATATTTTTGTGACTTTTTATTCTACTGAGTAAAGATTTTATCGAACAACTCTGGAAAATTATTGTTTTTTTCGGAAAAAAAATTATTTGAAATCTAAAATTTTACCAAAATTCTATCGTTTACTTTTTTTTATTTTTTTAGAAATTTTGACATCTTTTTTCTGTTTAACCTATCCAAACATGTCAAACTATTATGGAAATTTTTGTATTGTTTTATTATACCGATTATAGATTTTATCAATGAATTCTGGAAAATTCTTCATTGTCTTAAGAGAAAAAGAGATATTTTAAATCGAAAACATTTTCAAAATTCTATCGTTTACTATTTTTTTTTTATATTTTGTTATTTTTGACATTTTTTTCTATTTTACCTATATATTTCTCAAAAAAAATTGTAAATTTTTGTGGCGTTTTATTTTATGGACTAGAGATTTTATGAAAGAATTTTGGAAAATTCTGAAATTCTTCTTTTTAAGAAATAGAGATTTTTGAAATTGAATATTTTTAAAAAACTCCATCGTTAACTATTCCCTTTTTTATTTTTTGACATCTTTTCTTCTATTTCGCCTATCCATACTTGTTAAAAAATTATGGAAATTTTTGTGGTGTTTTATTGTATCCATTAGAGTATGAAAGGATTTTGGAAAATCCTGGAATTCTTTTTTTTTTGTTAAGAAATAAAGATATTTAAAATCAAATATTTTTCAAAAACTCCATCGTTTACTATTCGCTTTTTTATTTTGTTAACATATTTTTTTCTATTTCACCTATCCATACTAGTAAAAAAATTCTGAATTTTTTTGTGATATTTTATTGTATCGATTGAAGATTTTATGAAACAACTCTGTAAAATTATGGATTTTTTTAAAGAAAAATAGAGATATTTGAAATCTAATTTTTTTCCAATTTGAAATCCATATTTTTTCCAAAACTCCATCGTTTGCTATTTTCTTTTTATTTTTTTGACATCTTTTTTTGTCTTTCACTTATCCATACTTGTAAAAAAATTATTGACATTTTTGAAGTGTTTTATTGGATGGATTAGAGATTTTATCAACGAATTCTGGATAATTCTTGAAGTTCTCTTAAAAAGATATAGATATGTGAAATAATTTTTTTTTCCAAAATTCCACGGTTTACTATTTTTTTTATTGATTTAGTATTTTTCACATTTTATTTTTTATTTCATCTATGTGTACCTGTCAAAAAATTCTAGAAAACAACTCTGGAAAATTATGGATTCTTTTAAGAAAAATATAGATATTTGAAATCCAATTTTTTTCCAAAACTACATCAATTACTATTTTTTTTTTTTTTTGAATATTTTGACATCTTTTTTCACCTATCCATACTTGTTGAAAAGTTGTGCAAATTCATTCCAGGTTTGTTTGAAAGTTTCGGAAGTTTGGGAAGTTTTGCAAAGACCAAAATTGACGAAGTTTTGACCAGAATATTTTTGGGCCGTACTGATGGAGAATGATAAGAACTGCTCCAAAAATCATGTGGGGGGGGGAGGGGGGTGTTTGGGGGCAAAACCAACTCATTCTTGGTTGGTTTGAAAGTTTGGGAAGTTTGGGAAGTTTTGGGAAGACCAAAAGTGACAAAGTTTTGACCGAAATATTTTTGCGTCATACTAATCGAGAACGATAAGAACTACTCCACAAATAATTTGGTGGCAAAACCAACTCGTTCTGGGTTGGTTTGAAAGTTTTGGAAGTTTTGGGAAGACCACAAGTTACAAAGTTTTGACCGGAATATTTTTGGGCCGTACAGAAGGGGAACGATAAGAACTGCATAACAAATCATGTGGGTGGTTTTGGGGGCAAAACCAACTCATTCTGAGTTGGTTTGAAAGTTTGGGAAGTTTTGGGAAGACCAAATGTGACAAAGTTTTGACCGAAATATTTTTGGGCCGTACTGATGGAGAACAATAAGAACTGGTCCACAAATTATTTGGGGGGGTTTTGGGGGCAAAACCAACTCATTATGGGTTAGTTTGAAAGTTTGGGAAGACCAAAAGTAACAAAGTTTTGACCGGGATATTTTTGAGCCGTACGGATGGAGAACGATAAAAACTGCTCCAGAAATCATCTGAGTGGTTTTGGGGGCAAAACCAATTCATTCTGGGGTTGTTTGAAAGTTTTGGAAGTTTGGCAAGTTTTGGGAAGACCAAAACTAACAAAGTTTTGAGCGGAATATTTTTGGGTCGTACTGATGGAGAATGATAAGAACTGCTCCACAAATCATTTAGGGGGGTTTTGTGGGCAAAACCAACTCATTCTGGATTGGTTTCAAAGTTTGGGAAGACCAAAAGTGACAAAGTTTTGACTGAAATATTTTTGGAAGTACTGATGGAGAACGATAAGAACTTGTCCACAAATCATTTAGAGGGGTTTTGGTCGCAAAATCAACTTATTCTACGTTTGTTTGAAAGTTTTGGAAGACCAAAAGTGACAAAGTTTTGACCGGAATATTTTTGCACCGTACTTATGAAGAATAATAAGAACTGCTCCACAAATCATTTGGACGGGTTCTTGGGGCAAAACCAACCATTATGGGTTTGGTTGAAAGTTTGAGAAGTTTTAGGAAGACCAAAAGTGACAAAGTTTTAACCGAAATATTTTTGGGCCATAATGATGGAGAGTGATAAGAACTGCTCCAGAAATCATACAGGGGGTTTTGGGGGCAAAACCAACCCGTTCTGGCTTGGTTTGAAAGTTTGGGAAGTTTTGGGAAGACCAAAAGTGACAAAGTTTTGACCAGAATATTTTTGGGCCTTACTGATGGAGAAAGATAAGAATTGCTGCACAAATCATTTGGACGGGTTTTGGGGGCAAAACCAACTCATTCTGGGTTGGTTTGAAAGTTTGTGAAGTTTTGGGAAGACCAAAAGTGACAAAGCTTTGACCGGAATATTTTTGGGCCGTACTGATGGAGAACGATTAGAATTGCTCCAGAAATCATGTGGGGGGTTTTGGGGGCAAAACCAACTCATTCTTGGTTAGTTTGAATGGTTCGGAAGTTTTGGGAAGACCAAAAGTTACAAAGGGTTGACCGGAATATTGTTACGCCTAACTAATGGAGAACCATAAGAACTGCTCCACGAATCATCTAGGGGTTTTTGGGGGCAAAACCAACCCATTCTTGGTTGGTTTGAAAGATTGGGAGGTTTTGGGAAGTTTTTGGAAGACCAAAAGAGACACAGTTTTGACTAGAATATTTTTGGGCCGTACTGATGGAGACCGATAAGAACTGCTGCACAAATAATTTGGACGAGTTTTGGGGGCAAAACCAACACATTCTGGGTTGGTTTGAAAGTTTGGGAAGTTTGGGATGTTTTGGGAAGACCAAAAGAGACAAAGTTTTGACCGGAATATTTTTGGGCCGTACTGATAGAGAACGATAAGAACTACTCCACAAATGATTTAGAGGGGTTTTAGGGGCAAAACCAACCCATTATGGGTTGGTTTGAACGTTTGAGAAGTTTTGGGAAGACCAAAAGTGACAAAGTTTTGATTGAAATATTTTTGGGGCCGTATTGATGGAGAACGATAAGAACTACTCCAGAAATCATATAGGGGGTTTTGGGGGTAGAACCAACTCATTCTGGGCTGGTTTGAACGTTTGGGACATTTTGGGAAAGACCAAAAGAGACAAAGTTTTAACCGGAATATTTTTGGGGCCGTATTGATGGAGAACGATAAGAATTGCTCCAGAGATCATTTGGTAGGTTTTGGGGGCAAAATCAACTCGTTCTGGGTTGGTTTCAAAGTTGGGAAGTTTTGGGAACACCAAAAGTGACAAAGTTTTGACCAGAATATTTTTGGGCCGTATTGATGGAGAGCGATAAGAATTGCTCCACCAAAAACATGTGGGGATTTTTTTTGGGCAAAACTAACTCATTCTAAGTTAGTTTGAAAGTTTGGGGAAGACCAAATGTGACAAAGTTTTGATCGAAATATATTTGGGCCGTATTGATGGAGAATGATAAGAACTGCTCCACAAATCATGTGGCCGGGTTTTGGGGACAAAACCTACTCATTATGGGTTGTTTGAAAGTTTGGGAAGTTTGGAAAGTTTTGGGTAGACCAAAAGTGACAAAGTTTTCACCGGAATATTTTTGGGCCGTATTGATGGAGAACGATAATAACTATTGCACAAATGATTCAGAGGGGTTTTGGGGGTGAAACCAACCCACTCTGGGTTGGTTTGAAAGTTTGAGAAGTTTTAAAAAGACCAAAAGTCACAAAGTTTTGACCGGAATATTTTTTGGCCGTACTCATAGAGAGCGATAAGAACTGTCGCAGAAATCTGTAAAATAAGGTTTAGACCGAGTTCAAGAGGGGGGTCAATTGAACTTTCCAAATCATTTTGCAAATCTGATTTGTTCTTGAAATAGAGAATGAAAATTCTTAATTCAATCGATCAACCCATGTAATTCTAGACTGTCCAGTAAACAATCAGTGCACATCGGAAATTATTAAAGATAAATCCAGAAAACAGTTTCAGTATAGAAACCATATTGAATTTCTTCAATAATTTTCCATGTTTAACTTGTTTAACCTGCAAGCCTAGAAAGAAATTGAGCTCCCCCATCATGGACATCTCAAATTCTCTTTGCATAGTAGCAACAAACTACTCACAAACTTTCATTAGTTGAACCAAAAATAATGTCATCAACATAAACTTGAACGAGTATTATATCATTGCATGAATTCTTAATAAACAAGGTCTTATCTGTTTTCCCTCTCTCATAGCCTCGAGAAAGCAAGAAGTTACTCAACCTCTCATACCACTGTCGAGGTGCTTGCTTTAACCTATACAAGGCCTTCTTGAGCTTGAAAACGTAATCTGGATTGTTGTGATCTTCAAATCCAGGTGGTTGACTCATATAGACCTCTTCATCAATGAACCTGTTCAAAAAAGCACTTTTGACATCCATTTGATGTAATCTGAACCCCTTCAAGCAAGCATATGCTAGTAGCAATCTAACTGCTTCCAATCTAGCTACTAGCGCATAGGTTTCACCAAAATCGATGCCTTCTTTCTGGTTATAACCTTTTGCAACAAGTCGTGCCTTGTTCCTCACAATGACACCTTGTTCATCTATCTTATTCTTGAAAACCCACTTGGTTCCAATCACATTCATCTCCTTTGATCTAGGAACAAGTGTCCAGACCTCATTTCTTGCAAACTGGTTCAGTTCCTCGAGCATTGCATTTATCCAGTTGCTATCTTCAAGAGCTTCACCTACTGATTTGGGTTCAACTTGTGACACAAAGGCCATATGTTCACAAAAATGATTCATGGATCTTATAGTGGTTACACCCTTTTGTACCTGACCAATGATATTGTCCACTGATAGATTCCTAGGAACCCTCCATTCTCTAGGTAGTTCAGTACAAGTTGTTGCTGCTCCAGTGCTAGATTCAATCGGTTGATCTTGTGGTTCAATCGATTGAGCTTCATCCGATTGATTGTCTTTTACAGATTTACCTAGTTCACTGGTTCATCATCATCTGCATTAATCTTAATGTTTTCCTGCACTTTGTGGTCAGTTTCATCAAATGCAACATGCATGGATTCTTCTACAACCATGGTTCTCCTGTTATACACTCTATATGCATGACTATGCAGTGAGTAACCAAGAAAGATACCCTCATCCGCTTTTGGATCAAATTTGCCCAATTTGTTTTTCCCATTGTTTAAAATAAAACATTTGCATCCAAAAACTTTTAGATGGGAAATGTTAGGCTTTCTACCTTTAAATAGCTCATAGGGGATCTTCTTTAAGATTGGCCGAATGAGTACTCTATTCAGTACATAGCATGTTGTACTAACTGCATCAGCCCAGAGGTATTTAGGCAAATCTGTTGCATTCAGCAGCGTCCTGGCCAGCTCCTCCAATG